>Ga0111539_10000016_pt1 | contig 276730 bp, 203 predicted proteins | sample RhiMethybrSRZTD1_FD_79667 | JGI IMG/M metagenome (GOLD analysis project Ga0111539, IMG submission 79667) | Populus rhizosphere microbial communities from Tennessee, USA - Rhizosphere MetaG P. TD hybrid SRZTD1 (version 2) (version 2) | ecosystem: Host-associated > Plants > Roots > Rhizosphere...
TCGGCCGGGTCCAACTCGATGTGAATCGGTGTCTTCACTCCCATCTCGTCCTCCCTCACCGAATCCTGACCTTGCTCAGGTCAGCTTCATTCTAACGGACACTGACTTCCGGGGAGCTGTACTTAGTGGACTTGGTGGACGACCTGCCGAAGTCCACGACGTCCACAAGGTCCACTACGTCCACGCTCAACGCGTGATCGTGACCAGCGTCAGATCGTCTTCGATCACGCCCAGCTCGCGTTGAATCGCGTTCGCGGACGGTCCCACCCGCCGCACGATTTTCCGTAATCCACACACGCCCAGCTCGACGTCGTTGCGCGTCGATTCAGTCACGCCGTCGCTGTAGAGGATGAGCGTTTCGCCTTGTTCGAGGCGCGTCGTGTACGAGTGCCATGCGGCCCTCGGTAGGATACCGAGGAGGGGTCCGGTGGAGGCGATTTCTTCGATGGTGCCGTCGCGGCGGACGATGAGCGGGGGGCAGTGGCCGCCGTTGGCGATGGTGAGGGTGCCGTCGTGGTGGAGGTGGGCGATGACGGCGGTTGCGAAGCGGTTGCGGGGCATGAGCGGGAGGAGGAACTCGTGCAGGCGCTGCATGGTGCGCGAGGGGTCGCAGGCCGATTCGGCGCAGGCGATGACGCGCTGCTCGAGCTCTTCCTGGATCATGGCCATGACGATGGCGGCCGGCAGGCCTTTGCCGGCCACGTCGCCGTGGGCGAGCCAGAGGCGGTCGTCTGCGCGGTGGGTGAAGTAGAAATCTCCCGTGAACGTCCGCGCCGGACGCGAGACGGCCTCGATCGAGAAGGGCTCGGCGCTCAGGCCGCGAAGGGCTGGCAATGCAGACATGGGCGGAATCCTTTCTCCTTCGCCTGGTCCGCTCCCCGAAAAGGGACGCGATTCTCCTCACGGATGCGCTTGGCGTCGCGGCAGGTGGGGAAGCAGACGATCTTGGTGGTGCGCGAGCCGATGTAGCGCACGTGGTCTTTCGCGAGCTTCTCCAGCGCGTCGACGTCGACGCCTTCGCGGCGCAGGAGCTCGCGTTTCATCGGGCTGCCGAAGGCGTAGTTGCCGACGCCTCCGGCGGTGGGAACGACGCGGTGGCAAGGCACGACCAGCGGCACGGCGTTGCGGGCCAGGATGTTGCCGACGGCGCGGACGGCACGCGGACGGCCGACCTGGCGGGCCACCCATTCATACGTCCGCACCTCGCCGCGCGGGATCTTCGGCAGCAGGCCAAGGACGTCGCGCTCGAGCGGGGAGAGCTCGTCGCTCCAGTCGACGCGTGGCTTGTCGACGCCTTCGCCTTCGATCGCCGAGGCCACCTGCTTGCGCAGCGCGTCCGGCAACGTACCGGACTTGAGGCAGCGGCCGTAGCGCTTGGCGTAGGTCGAAGAGAACTGTTCGAACGATCCGCGCGAGACGAGACGCAGTCCGCGGTCGGAGAAGGCCACCCAAACGTCGTCGTTGTTGTACCGAACGCGGTCGTAGGAATCGGCCAGCTCGTCTTTGCAGGAGCGCGGCGGGACCACCGCCAGTGCCTTGATGTTGGTGGCCAGCGCGCCGACGTCGGTCAACGAGTCGTCGCAGCTCGGGCACGTCTTCAGATGTTCGTGCACCAGTCCCTGCTCTTCGGCAGGCAGCTCGCCGGTGCGCAGTGCATCGACACGAGTGAGAACAGATCTACAGCGCATGGGTCACACCTCTCTCTTCGAGCGCTTCGCGCAGGAGCTTGAGGGAGCGGAAGACTTTCCCGCGCAGCGAGGCCTCGGATGTGCCGACCGTTTTGGCAATGTCGGCGTAGGACATCTCTTCCATGAAGCGGAGCACGATCAGCTCGCGGGCGTCGAGCGGCAATCCGGACATGGCGTGGCGCAACAGCTCCGCGTCCTCCTTCCGCTCCAGCTCCGAGCCGTGCTCGCGCACGAACGGCCCGATGCGGCCGTCGTCGAACGTCTCCAGCGGCTGTTCGAGCGCCCGCGTCTTCGAGCGCCGCTTGTTGAGACAAAGATTGCGGACCGTGCGGAACAGCCACGGCCGTAACGCCAGGGCCGCACATCGCGCCTCGTCGTACTGCCGCGTCAGGGCTCGGTGCGCCCGCAGGACGGCGTCCTGCACCACCTCCTGCGCATCGAACGTGTTCTGCAGAATGCCGTAGGCGTAGCCATACAGCGCCGGCTCGAAACGGTCGATGAGCCGCTCCAGCGCTCCCGGTTCGGACCGGTGTACCGCCACGGCGAGATTCTCCTCCGCGGTCTCCAGGCGAGCGGCTTCGCCGCCGGTCCACGAGTTCTTCATGCCTCTATGAACACCGGCTGGGAGGGTTTCGTTCGCGGCTCCGGGGAGGCTCTTTGAAACCCTTGGGCAAAGAAAACGTTTGCATGTGATGAGCTGTTGTAGTTAACTACAACACTAGATTCGAGCAGATCAGAATGGACCGTGAATGGAACGACAGTCAGCCAATTTACCGCCAGCTCCGCGACCGGGTCGTGGCTATGATCCTGGACGGCGTGCTCAACGAGGGGGATCCGCTCCCGTCCGTCCGGAACGTGGCGGCGGAGTACCGGGTCAACCCGATCACGGTCCTCAAGGGGTATCAGGAGCTGGTGGACGAGCAGCTCGTCGAGACCAGGCGGGGCCGGGGGATGTTTATCAATACAGGGGCGCGGGAGCTGCTGATGCGGGGCGAGCGGCAGAAGTTTCTCGCCGAGCAGTGGCCCAGGATCGCCGCGACCATCCAGCGGCTTGGGTTGACACCCGAAGAGTTGCTGAGCGCAGCCGGGACCGAGCCAGTGACCGAGCCGCATCTCGAGCCAGCGGAGCCGCATCTCGAGGAGGAGCGCTGACATGGCCTGCATAGAAGCGCGCGGCCTCCGCAAGACCTACGGCTCCACCGTGGCCCTGGACGGGGTCGATCTGCGCGTGGAGGAGGGTCGGATCCTCGGCCTGGTCGGTCCCAACGGGGCGGGCAAGAGCACCGCGCTCAACGCCATGCTCGGCCTCACGCCCTATCAGGGAGAGCTGACCGTCCTCGGGCGCAATCCCTGGACCGAGCGCGATCAGCTCATGAACGACGTTTCGTTCATCGCCGATGTGGCCGTGCTGCCGCGCTGGATCCGGGTCTCCCAGGTTCTGGACTACGTGGCCGGCGTGCACCCGCGATTCGATCGTGCCAAGGCGGAACGGTTTCTGGCCCGGACCAACATCCGGCGCACGAGCAAGGTCCGGGAGTTGTCGAAGGGGATGGTGACCCAGCTGCACCTGGCCGTGGTCATGGCCATCGACGCCAGGTTGCTGGTGCTGGACGAGCCGACGCTCGGCCTGGACATCCTGGTGCGCAAGCAGTTCTACGACTCCCTGCTGAACGACTACTTCGACCGCAGCCGCACCATCGTCGTGACCACGCACCAGATCGACGAGATCCAGGAAGTGCTCACCGACGTCATGTTCATCGACCGCGGCCGGATCGTCTTCGGCTGCAGCATGGAAGCGTTCGAGTCGCGCTATGCCGAGGTGATGGTCCATCCGGAGCAGGCCGCGGCGGCCAGGGCGCTGCGGCCCATTCACGAGCGCCAGGTGTTCGGGCGCAGCATCCTGCTCTTCGACGGAGTCGATCGTCCCCAGCTGGCCGCACTCGGAGAGGTGCGCACACCCAGCATCGCCGACCTCTTCGTGGCCGTGATGGGCAACCGGACCGGCGACGCACAAGGAGGCACTCGATGACGACAGCGCCCGAAATTCTTTCCGATTCGCACGGAACGCCGCCCGCGGCGCTGACGGAGACGCGGCCCATGTACTGGTCGGTGCGGCGTGAACTGTGGGAGAACCGCTCGGTCTATCTCGTGCCGCTCATCGGCATCGGGGTCATTCTCTTCGGCTTCCTGATCAGCATGATCCGGCTGCCGCAAAAGATGCGTGGCTTGTCGGCGGTGGGCACGGCCAGGCAGTACGAAATCGTGATCACGCCGTACAACTTTGCCGCGGGGCTGACGGTGGTGATGGCGTTTATCGTCGGCTTCTTCTACTGTCTCGACGCGCTGCACGGTGAGCGGCGCGACCGCAGCATCCTCTTCTGGAAGTCGCTGCCGGTCTCGGACCGCACGACGGTGCTGGCCAAGGCCGCCATTCCGCTGGCCGTCCTGCCTCTGCTCAGTTTCGTCATCATCGTGACCGCGCAGCTGGTGATGCTGGTGGTGAGCACCACCGTTCTGGTCGGGAGCGGGATCAATCCAGTGGTGTTGTGGTCGCGGCTGCCGTTCGTCCAGATGCCGCTGGCGCTGGTCTACTGCCTGATCGCCATTGCGCTCTGGCACGCGCCGATCTATGCCTGGCTGCTGCTCGTCTCCGGCTGGGCCAAGCGGGCCACCTTTCTCTGGGCGATCATGCCCTGGCTGGTGCTGGCCGCCTTCGAGAGGGGAGCGTTCGGCACGTCGGCCGTCGGCAAGTTCCTGCAATCCCGGTTGATCGGCTGGTTCGCCCAGGCCGTCGAGCCGAGAACACCGGGCCATTCACCGCTGGCCTCACTCACTCCCGGGACATTCCTGAGCACCCCGGGACTCTGGATCGGACTGGCGTTCGCCGCGCTGTTCCTGGCGGCGGCGGTGCGGATGCGCCGCAACCGCGAGCCGATCTGAATCGCATAGCTCTGATTCCATACCAAGGAGAAGCGAACCATGTTGCCCCTGTTGATCCTGCATGTCTGCGGCGCGGTCGTGGGAATGCTGTCCGGCTACATGGCCATGCTGTTGCGCAAGGGCTCCGGCCTGCATGGCGCGGCCGGTACCGTGTTCACCGTATCGATGCTCACCGCATCGGGGGCCGGCGGGTACCTCGCAGCCTTCGTGCATCCCAACAGTGGCAACGTCATTGGCAGCACGCTGACGTTCTATCTCGTGGCTACGGCCTGGGTGACCGCCAGGCGCAGGGACGGCAAGCCCGGCCTCTTCGATCTGGGGGCATTGCTCTTTGCATTGGGGATCGTGGCCATGGCCGCGACCTGGGGTCTCGAAGCGGCGAAGACCGGTCCGAAAGATCACTATCCCGCGCCCTTCTACTTCATCTTCGGCTCGATCGCGTTGCTGTTTGCCGTTGCCGACGTTCGTATGCTGGTACGCGGCGGTGTTTTCGGCGCGAAACGAATTGCCCGCCACCTGTGGCGCATGTGTTTCGCGCTTTTGTTCGCCACATTCTCCTTCTACCCGGGGCAGGCGAAATTCTTCCCCAAGTGGCTCCGCGAAACCAACCTTCTTCACGTGCCGGCTGTGCTGCTCATCGGAACGATGCTCCTGGCGTTGTATCGCGTGTCCGTTCGCAAGCGGGTGCCGCAGCAACCCGACGCAATCGCTGCCCGGCACGGCGACCCGGTCGTCGCTTAAACCTTTGAACCGGAGGATCCACTCATGAACATGACCTTAGTCGTCCACATCCTGGCAGGCGGAATGGGACTCATTTCCGGCTACATCGCCCTCTATTCGGCGAAAGGGGCCACGCTGCATCGCAAGAGCGGGATCCTCTTTGTCTACGCCATGCTGGCCATGGCGCTGTTGGGGATGGTGATCGCGGCCGGGCGGAACGTGGCGCCGGCGATCAATATCCCGGCCGGGCTGCTTACCTCCTATCTGGTGATCACCGCGCTCATGACCGTGCGGCCGCCGGTGGCCGGCTCACGCTGGCTGAATCCCGCTCTCATGCTGGTGGCGCTGGGCGTGACTCTCGCCGATGCCACGTTCGCGTTCGAGGCGTTCGCCAATGGCGGCAAGAGGAACGGGATGCCGGCGTTTCCGTTCGTCATGTTCGGCGTGGTCGGCCTCCTGGCCACCATCGGCGATCTTCGGATGATGCGGTCGGGACCTCTTCAGGGCGCAAAGCGACTGGCGCGGCATCTGTGGCGGATGTGCTTCGCACTGTTCATCGCCGCGTTGTCGTTCTTCATCGGGCAGGCCAAGGTGATCCCCGAGCCGTTCCGCAACCGCGGTCTCCTGGCGCTGCCAGTGCTGGCCGTGCTCGTGACCATGTTCTATTGGATGTGGCGCGTCCGTAGGAAGCGCGCCCTTCGCAGCATCGTGGCCGTCAGCGCACCTCCGGAAGCAAAGAGCCGGGTCGCGGCATAAGGAGGCGGCCATGAGCGCATCGGTATGGACTGAAGGGTACGACCTCAATTCTGTTGCGGACCGGACCCTGAACATCGCCACGCGGTTCTGGTTCCTGATCGCGGTCGGCGGCCAGTGGATGTTCGCCTATTACGTCGCCGCGTTCTATGGCGGCGCGGCCCTGCGCGGCGATCTGAAGGCCTGGAACAAGGTGATGCCGCACGGGTACGTTCCGGGCGACACCGCCGGAAATCTCGCCATCGCCGCGCATCTGCTGCTGGCGGTCGTCATCATCGTCGGCGGACCGCTGCAGCTCATTCCGCAGATCCGGCGCCGCGCTCCGGCCTTCCATCGCTGGAACGGGCGCGTCTACATGCCGGCCGTGTTCCTCACCAGCCTGGCCGGTCTCTACATGATCTGGATCCGCAATCAGGGCGGCGACGTCGTGCAATACCTGGGCATCACGCTCGACGCGGTCCTGATCATGGTCTTCGCCGTCCTGGCCCTGCGCTACGCCATGGCCGGCCAGATCCAGACGCATCGCCGCTGGGCTCTGCGCCTGTTCATGGTCGTGAACGCCGTCTGGTTCTTCCGCGTAGGCCTGATGTTCTGGATCGTTGTCAACCAGGGCCCTGTTGGTTTCGATCCAAAGACGTTCAAGGGACCGTTCCTCAGTTTCTGGGCGTTCGCCGACTATCTCCTGCCGCTGGCCATTCTCGAGCTCTATTTCCGGACCAAAGACCGCGCCGGCGCGACCGGCCGGTTCGCCATGGCGGGCGCGCTGTTCGTGGTGACGATCGCCCTGGGCATTGGAATCGTCACGGCCACGATGGGCATGTGGCTGCCGCGGCTCTAGAGGTGGACGTCGTGGACGTTGTGAACTTGGTGGACTGTCCACGTCGTCCACCTCGTCCACAACGTCCACTTCTCACGGCTAGGTCGGCATCGGATGCCGGAACACCGGATACGCCGGCCGCTGGAATCTCCTTTTCGCGTCGCATTCTCCACGCTTTCGAATACCGGCGCATGAATCGTGTTTAGGATTGCCGCACATGGCCGTCCTTCTCTCCGCCGAGTCCCTCACCAAGTCCTACACCTCGCGCCCTCTCTTCGAGGGGCTGTCGTTCACTGTCTCCGAAGGCGACCATGTCGGCCTGGTCGGGCCGAACGGCTCCGGCAAGTCGACGCTGCTCAAGATCCTGGCGGGCGTGGAAGAGCCGGACTCCGGCTCGCGCTCCATGCGCAAGGGCGTGCGCGTCGGCTACGTGCCGCAGGATCCGGTCTTCGCGCCGGGTAAGACTGTGGAAGAGGTGTTGCTCGACGCCTTGCACGATGATCACACGCTCGACGAGCACGAGAAGTTCGGGCGCGTTTCCATCGCCCTCGGCAAGACGGGATTCCTGGAGAACGACGTGCGCAGCGAGGTGCTCTCCGGCGGCTGGCGCAAGCGGCTGGCCATCGCCCAGCAGCTCGTGCGCGAGCCCGACATCCTCCTCCTCGACGAGCCGACCAACCATCTCGACGTGGAAGGCATCCTCTGGCTGGAGTCGATGCTTAAAAGCGAGCCGGAGGCGTTCGTGGTCGTCAGCCACGACCGCTACTTCCTCGAGAACATCACCCGGCGGATGCTCGAGCTCAACCGCGCCTATCCCAGCGGCCTGCTGCAGACCGTCGGCACGTACAGCGATCTCCTCGAGAAACGCGATGAGGTGCTGCGCAACGAAGCCGCCTATCAGGAAACGCTGCAGAACCTCGTGCGCCGCGAGATGGAATGGCTGCGCCGCGGCGCCAAGGCCCGCACCACCAAGGCCAAGGCGCGTATCCAGAACGCCGAGCGCCTCATCGAGGAGGCGGGCGAAGGCCGCGAGCGCGCCATGACCTCCAGCGCCGAGATCGAGTTCACCGCCTCGCAGCGGAAGACGAAACGCCTCTGGTCCGCGAAGGGCCTGCGCAAGCAGATGGGTGACCGCAAGCTCGTCGATCACCTCGACGTCCTGCTCTCACCCGGCACCCGTCTGGGCATCCTCGGCCCGAACGGTTCAGGCAAGACGACACTCCTGCGGATGATCACCGGCGAGCTCGAACCCGACGCGGGGACGATCGAGCAGGCCCACGGCCTGCGCGTCGTCTACTTCGAGCAGAACCGCGAGAGCCTCGATCCCACCCTCTCCCTCCGCCGCGCGCTCGCGCCCGAGGGAGACACGATCATCTATCGCGACCGCACGCTCCACGTCGCCGGCTGGGCCAAACGCTTTCTCTTCCGCAGCGAACAATTGGACACCGCGGTCTCGAAGCTCTCCGGCGGCGAGAAAGCGCGCATCGTCCTGGCGAGGCTGATGCTGCAACCGGCCGATCTCCTGGTGATGGACGAGCCCACCAACGACCTCGACATCTCCACGCTCGACGTGCTCGAAGAATCGCTCCTCGAATTTCCGGGCGCCCTCGTCCTCGTCACCCACGACCGCTACCTGCTCGACCGCGTCTCCACCCGCATCCTCGCCCTCGACGGCAAAGGCGGCGCCGAATACTTCGCCGATCTCACCCAGGCGCTGGCCCGGCGCGAGAAGCCCGTGTCTCCCTCACCCGCAGTGGAACGCGCCGCGCCTGCTGCGCCCTCGAAACAAAAGCGCCTCGGCTACCTCGAACAGCGCGAATTCGACGCCATGGAGGCCACGGTGCTCGCGGCAGAAACGTCGCTGGCCGAAGCGAAGGCGCGCGTCGAAGATCCCGCAGTCGCCGCCGATGCCGATGCGCTGCAGAAGCGCTACGCGGAATTGAACGCGGCACAGGCGGAGGTGGATCGCCTGTATGCGCGCTGGGCGGAGTTGGAAGCGAAGATGGCGTGAAGTCAGAACAAAGCAAAGGGACGGGCTTGCGCCCGTCCCTCGGTTGAATTGCGTTGCGAACCCCTACGCCCTGCGCCGTTCCCGATACTGCGGACGTTGCGGGGTTGGCCGCGCGGTCCGTGCTCCGCGCGACGCGGGTCCCGGATGGAACGCGTGCAGCGGTGCCACGTCGGTGTAGTCGAACCCTTCGACCCGTTTGCGGGGGACGCTCTTCTTCGTCATCCGCTCCACGTCGCGCACCGCACCTTCATCGTCCGGCGTGACGAAGCTGATGGCGTCGCCGATGGCCTGGGCGCGGCCGGTGCGGCCGATGCGGTGGACGTAATCCTCCGGGTGCATCGGGAAGTCGAAGTTGACCACGTGCGAGATACCCTCGACGTCGATCCCGCGGGAGGCGATGTCGGTGGCCACCAGCACGCGGCACACGCCGTTCTTGAACGCGCTCAGCGCCTGCGTGCGCTGGCTCTGGCTGCGGTTCGAGTGGATCGTGGCCGCCTTGATGTTCGCCTGCGTCAGGCGGCGGGCGATCTTATCGGCGCCGTGCTTGGTGCGCGAGAAGACGAGCACCGTGTCCAACGTCTGGTCCTTCAGCAGATGGATCAAGAGGTCCACCTTGCGGCTCTTCGTCACCGGATAGAGGAACTGCGTGACCGAGTCGGCCGGGTTGGAGCGGCGGCCGATCTCGACCGTCTCCGGGTTATTGAGAAACTCCGCCGTCACCTTCTCGATGTCCTTCGAGAGCGTGGCCGAAAAGAGCAGCGTCTGCCGCACTCGCGGCAGCGCAGCGACCACCTTGCGGATCTGCGGGAGGAAGCCCATGTCGAGCATGCGGTCCGCCTCGTCGAGGACCGCCACTTCCACGGCATGCAGCGAAACGTGTCTGCCACCCATGAGGTCGAGCAGGCGGCCGGGAGTGGCCACGATGATGTCGACTCCGCGGCGAACCGCGTCGATCTGCGGACGTTCTCCAACGCCGCCGTAAATGGTCGCGCAACGAATACGCATCAGCTTCCCGAGGGAGCGGACGTTCTCATCGATCTGTGCTGCGAGCTCACGGGTCGGCGCGACGATCAGCGCCCGCGGGTGACGGCTGGGAGCACTTTTGGACAGGCGCTCCAGGATAGGCAGGACGAACGCGGCCGTCTTGCCGGTGCCGGTTTGCGCGATCCCGATGAGGTCGCGCCCGGCCAGAACGGGCGGGATGGCCGCCGTCTGAATCGGTGTCGGCGTGCTGTAGCCGACGTCAGTGATGGATTGCAAAAGCTTCGGACCTAGTCCGAGTGTAGAAAATGTCATGCGGGCGGGGCAACGGGATTGGAGCGCCCGTTATTCTATTGACCTGAAAGTAGTTCTCCCGCAGGAGGGCGCACACGACGTCGATCGTGTGCGCCTTCACCGTGCTTCACGTTACGGCTTTTTCGTGCAGACCGTGTAGTTGCCGGAGCCGCTGTAGGAGTGGATGCGCCAGCGATAGGTACCGGAGGTTCCGCTGTAATTCACGGTTTCGGAGGAGCCGGAGGCCGTCGACATGGCCACGCTTGTCCAGGTCGAATTGAGGAATTTTTGGAGATAGAGGTCGAAGTCGTTGCCTGTTCCCGAGAGCACGCCGGTGTGCTGTCCCGACCCCGAGACCGTGTATCCCGCCGACGATGGGGCGTAGGCCACGGAGCCGGTGCCGGAGAGCGAACCGCTGTAGGGCGTGCAGGTCGCGGAACCGCCGCTGTAGGTCGCATTGAGAGAAACGCCGGAATACGCGGAATAGGCGTGGAGTCCGATGTACCAGTCTCCGGAGGCGGGATTGCTGACGGTCACCGTCTCATTGTTGCCGCTGAGATAGGGGCGATAGTCCCAGAGCGAGGCCGTGGGTGCTGCATTGCGCCGGACGTGCATATCGGCATCGCCGGTTCCACCAGACATCGTGATCTTCAACTGCGACTGACCGCTCGGCACCGCGATCTTGAAGTATCGCCAGCTTCCCGCGGCGCCGGTCAACGCCCCCACGGTCTGTCCGTTGTTCAGCGTCGTCGTGCCGCCGCCGCCGCAGGAGGGCATGAAATCTTTGCCCGTCGTGCTTGGTCCGACCGTCACGCTGCGATTTGCGGGCGTGAACGAGCAGCCGCTCTTGCTCGGCGTCACCGTCCAGGTTCCGGCAGGGCAGCCGTTGAGCTGGTAGTTGCCATTGGAGTCCGTCTGGGTCGATTGATTGCAGCCACTGATGCCGACGCCGCTCTGTCCTGCATTTCCGGCGATCGAATAGGTCGTCGGCGCGCTGCTCACCGTCACATTGTGGGTACGGGTCGCCACGTTGCCTGCCGTATCGCTGGCAGTGACCCGGACGGTCGCGCTGGAGCCATTGACGGCCTGTCCGAAATTGAATTGCGTCGAACAGGTGGCCGACGTCGAGTTGAGCGAACAACCGCCCAGCGATTGGTTGTCTGCGATGGCCGCGACCTTGCGGCCGGAGCTCGCTTGATACTCGACTTGGATGGAGACCGCTTTCAGTGCGTTGTCGGACACCGAGGCCGTGACGGACTTCGTTCCATTCACGGTCGCGTTGTTCGTCGGTTGACTGATGGTGATCGCAGGGTCGCTGGTGTCGGTCGCGATTCCAAAGCAGGAAGCCAGTCCCGGCAGATCGGACGAACAGTCCGGAAGGAGTTGCTTGAATGCGACCGCGCAACTCACCAGGCCGGCGCCTGCGCTCCCCGCGACGCAGATGGTGTAGTCCGTGACCGCGCAGACGAGGTTGGTCCAGCTGGCGTTCGCGAAGAAAAGACTCACCAGGCAGCTCAACGTCTCGCCGAGGCCTTCGGAGCGAAGCGCGCGCAGGGAGTTGGCCGTCTCTCGCTTCGCCAGCGGATCGAACGCCGGGACGCGCTCGATCTGAAAGCCATCGACGCTCTGCGTCGTCACGCGGACGGCATCGTTGGTGCCGAGGAGTTGCAGGCGCACGGCGCTGCTTCCGAGCGGAGCGTCAGTCAGGATCGGGTAATCCGATCCGTTGGCGGAGACGATCAGGAGCAGCGTTCGCGCTGCCGCGTCATCGTCCATCGGCTCGACGCCGAGCGCGAGGATCGACGGACCACCGTCTTTCGAATGCTGCAGCCAGATGCCGCTCGTTCCTTCGACGAGCTGTAGTCGCGACTCCGCGAGCAGCTCCGCGATCGTGGCGTCATTGCGATACGCCGCCCGTTCGACGAAGTAGGACGCCGCCTCCCGTTCGAGAACGCGGGTTTCGTCGCGCGGCGTCATTGCCATCGCGGCGTCGGCAAGACATATCAACAGAACTGCCACAAGAGAAACGGAACGTCTCATGCGATCACCTCAATGTCTACATAGACGGACACGCGTGCGCGAAATTTGCGGTGTGTGTTCCCCTATCCTGTTGACATGCGTCTCGTTCTCGCGTTGATTGCCGTGTTGACCATGTCCTCCCTCGAAGCCAAGCCACGCGCCCGCGACCTCGGCATCCCGTTCGAGGGGCTGCCGGGCCGGTTCAACGCCATCACCGACGTGGCTGGCGTCGAGGTCGGGCATGTCACGTTAATTTCCGGCAGCGGCAAGCTCGAGCCTGGCAAAGGTCCGGTGCGCACGGGCGTGACGTCGGTCTTTCCTCGGGGGAAGGGTTCGAACCGGCGCGTGTTCGCGGCCTGGTTCACGCTCAACGGTAACGGCGAGATGACCGGCACGACCTGGGTGAAGGAGTCGGGGCTTCTGGGCACGCCGATTCTGATCACGAACACGCACAGTGTCGGCGTCGTGCGGGATGCGGTGATCGAGTGGAACATGCGCCGGCCTTCGGCCGGGGACGGGTACTCGGGCGATTTCAGCCTGCCGCTGGTCACGGAGACGTGGGACGGCTTCCTGAACGACATCAACGGCTTCCACGTGAAGAAGGAGCACGTCTTCCAGGTGCTCGAGAACGCGGCGGGCGGCGCGGTCGCCGAGGGGAATGTCGGCGGCGGCACAGGCATGGTCGCGCACCAATTCAAGGGCGGAATCGGCACGTCGTCGCGCGTGCTGCCGGCGGATCTGGGCGGCTACACGGTGGGCGTGCTCGTGCAGGCCAACTACGGACGCCGCGAGCTGCTGCATATCGCCGGCGTTCCGGTGGGGAAGGAGATCGCCGATCTCCTCCCGTCGCGCGGACATGCCGGCGACGGTGCGGGCTCGATCATCATCGTGGTCGGTACCGACGCCCCGCTGCTCCCGCACCAGCTGGACCGTCTCGTGAAGCGCGCCGCCCTCGGGCTGGGCGTCGTCGGAGGACGCGGCGAGGATTCGTCGGGCGACATCTTCATCGCCTTCTCCACCGCGAACCCCGAGGCCGCCAAGATCGACGGAATCGCCCATCTGGAGATGCTTCCTAACGAGCGCATCAATCCTTTGTTTCGCGAAGTAGCCAACGCCACCGAAGAAGCGATCGTCAACGCCCTGGTGGCCGCCGAGACGATGGAAGGCATCAACGGCAACACCGTCTACGCCATCCCGCACGATCGCCTGCGCGCGGCGCTGAAGAAATACAACCGGCTAGCCGAGTGACCGCAGGTGCTCGGCGAACACCTCGTTGAACAACGCGCCCGGTCTCCGCTCGCGAAGGCGATCCACGATGTCCGGACCCTTCATCCCGAGCTTGTGCAGGATGCGGCCGGCGACGAGGGCGGAGCGGTTGTAGCCCATCCCGCAGTGGGAGAGCACGCGGTGGCCGTTCTCGATGAGGTGTGCGCCGAGGCTGGCCACGGCGCCGAGCTTGTCGAGATTCGGCAGGTCCTCGTCGAAGATCGGGAAGTAGACGTAGAGGCAACCGTTCGGATGGGTGGGGATGCACTCGTCGAGCCCGCCCTCCATGTCCAGCACCGTGTCGATGCCATACGAGGTCACGATCGACCAGTCGTGGATCACGGGCGAGATGAAGAGCATGCCCGCGTCATCGATGGGGTGGAGTTTGGTGAGGTCGACAAGCACGCGGGAAGTGTAGAACAGCTTCACGGCTGTACAGCTATACAGCTGTGGAGCTGTGCCGCCGTCAAGCGTGTACCCCCGGCGCCTCCCGCCCCGTCTTCTCCACGTACTCCACGTACGACCCCCCATACGTCATCGGCCCGTCGTGCTCGTCGCCGGCGAGCTCGAGGACGCGGTTGGCGAGGCCGCGGAGGAAGGTGCGGTCGTGGGAGACGAAGAGCATCGTTCCTTCGAACTCGTGCAGCGCTTCGACGAGCATTTCCTTCGTGGCCAGGTCGAGGTGGTTGGTCGGCTCGTCGAGGACGAGGAAGTTGGGCGGGTCGAGGAGCATGCGGGCCATGACCAGGCGTGATTTTTCGCCGCCGCTGAGCGAGCGGATCTTCTTGTCGACGTCGTCGCCGGAGAACTGGAACGCGCCCAGGAGACTGCGCAGCGTGCCGATGCTCTCCAGCGGAAAGTCCTTCTGCATCTGTTCCCAGACCGTGAGCTCCGCGTCGAGCAGGTCGAGCGCCTGCTGGGAGAAGTAGCCCATCTTCAGGCTGGCGCCGAGACGCACGGTGCCCTGGTCCGGCTGCAGTGCGCCGGAGATCATCTTGAGCAGCGTCGACTTGCCGGCGCCGTTCTTCCCCATCACGCACCAGCGTTCGCCGCGGCGGATGTGGAAGTCGAAGCCGTCGTAGATCGTGCGCTTGCCGAACGCCTTGGAGACCGACTTGAGGGCGACGACGTCCTCGCCGGAGCGTTGTGGGCTGCGGAAGTCGAACTTCATGACCTTGCGTTTCTTCGGCAGCTCGATGCGCTCCTGCTTCTCCAGCATCTTCACGCGGCTCTGCACCTGCGCGGCCTTGGCCGCGTGCGCGCTGAAGCGGTCGATGAAGCGCTGTTCCTTGGCCAGCTTGGCCTGCTGCCGCGCGAAAGCCGCTTCCTGGTTGGTGTCGCGCTGCTCGCGCTCGCCGACGTAGAAGTCGTAGTCGCCGGAGTAGCTGATGATGTCGCCGTCGTCGATCTCGATGATCTTGGTGACGATGCGGTTCATGAAGTCGCGGTCGTGCGAGGTCATGAGGATGGTCGAGGGCACGCTCTTGAGAAAGCGCTCCAGCCAGACGATGCTCTCGATGTCGAGGTGGTTGGTCGGCTCGTCGAGCAGGAGGACGTCGAACTTGCCTAGGAGGATCTTGGCCATCGACACGCGCATCTTCCAGCCGCCGGAGAGCGCGCCGACGTCGCCGTCGATCTGATCGTCGCCGAACCCGAGGCCGTGCAGCACCTCGCGGGCGCGCGCTTCCAGCTCGTAGCCGCCCTTGTCCTGATACTCCTCCTGCACGTGGCCGAAGCGCTCCAGGACCTTGTCGTAATCCTCGCGCGACGGGTCTCCCATGGCCTGCTCCAGCTCGAGCAGCTCGTGATGCAGATCGCCGAGCCGCCCGCTGCCGGCGATGGCCTCGTCGAGCACCGGCCGGCCGCTCATCTCATCCACTTCCTGCTTGAAGTAGCCGATGGCCAGCTTCTTCGGCACATTCACCACGCCGTCGTCGGCCGACTCCTCGCCGGTGATCATCCGGAAAAGCGTCGACTTGCCGGCCCCGTTCGGCCCGACCAGCCCCGCCTTCTCGCCCGGATTGAGCTGAAACGACGCCTCCACGAAGAGGACCTGCTTGCCGTACTGCTTGCTGACGTTGGAGAAGGAAATCATGCGGGCGGCGGAACAGCGGGGAGGTGTGATGTCTTCCGTTCGATTTCGCGAGAGCCCGGGCTCAGAGGCTCAGAGGCTCAGAGACGCGTGAACCACGGCACCGCATCTATGAGCCTCTGAGCCTATGAGCCTCTGAGCCTATGAGCCTATGAGCCTATGAGCCTCTGAGCCTAGGGTCCAACCGCCGCCCGCAACGCCCGCGCCTGCCCCAGCAACTCCGCCACCGCCGCCGGCAGATCATCCTCTCCCACCGGCGCGTGCACGTCGTCCGGATCCCCGAGCCCCGTATCCCGCTGCCGTCTCACGCCTTCCCTCACCAGGTCGCGGATCTCCTCGGCGTTGCCGACGCCGCGGAAGTAGCCGATGTGCATCGGGTCCTCGACCACCCCTCGCTTGCGCGGGTCGCCTACGCCGCTCCCGCCGCCCGCCGTCTTCACTTCCACGTCGGCGATGCCGAGGAGACGCTGCAGCGGGCCCTGCTTGATGGTGATGTTCTGGATGTTCGCCAGGGCCATCGTCTTTTCGCGCACGGTGATGATGCCTTCGCGGATGCGGATGGCGCGGTCGGAGAGCAGGTACCAGCGCAGCTCGTAGTCGAGGTAGACCAGCATCCAGCCGAAGATGAAGTGGAGGCCCACCGCCACGATGCCGAAGATCTCGACGACGCGCAGGACCCAGACCACGGCCGGCGGTGCTCCCATTTTCGAGGCCAGGCTGGCGAACCAGATGGCCCAGAAGACACCGAAGACGGCCAGGAGTTGCGTCAGAAAGAATTGCAGGAGGCGCAGCTTGAAGAAGTTCGGCGCTGCCCGGAACACGCGTGGCGGCGACCCCGGCGGCTGGGTCGGGTTGGGCGGGACGCGCATGGCGCCGAGGACGATGCCGCGCCAGCTCATGGCCGCCGCCTCTCCAGCGCCTCGCGCACGCCGCGCAGCTCCGAGGCCACGTCGCGCAATGCCGCGGCCAGATCGTGCGATCCCGAGGGAGCGGCATGGGTTTGCGTGACCGCCGTTCCCGGCGCATGACGGACGCCGCGCATCTTCGAGTAGAGAAAGTCGCGCACCAGCTCGAACTCGTGCAGCCCCTCGACGGTCATCTCCGCCGTCGCGCTGGCGCTGGCGGTCTGGATCTGAATCCGCGCCAGCCGCAGCCACCGCTCGACGAGGTTGCTGGTCAGGTGGATGTCCTGGATGCGCGCATACGTGAGCATGATCTCGCGATGGAACAGGATCCCCCACTTCATCGAAATCCCTTCCTCATCGAACGAGTACTTCATCGTGTGATAGCGGAAGTAGAAGTAGATCAGCGGGAAGAAGAAGAACGGCCCGAAGACGAGGGAGGTGAGGAAGTAGTACTTGAAGAGCGCCGGCGAAGGACGCCGGATGGAGAAGATGCGCGCTTGAAGATCGGGAGTCACGGGAAGATGCTACCGCGTCCTGTTTGGAGTGCGGATCACGCTGTGGCATACAAAAGCGGTGGCTGCGGCCACCGCACTCCAAAATTCGATGGTCATCTCACGTGAGTTCAAAGTCATCGCGTGTCAGTTCAAAGTCATCGCACGTGATGTCTGTTGTCATCGAAGAGTCGCGCGGGTCTTTCGTGCCGAGGCGCGGCTCTCGCGATGCGTTCAGCGCGATGCCGCTACAACGGAGGTCTGCGACGCGTTTCGTGCAGCGACGAGATCGAGGTGGGCGACGAAGGCCTTGAAGAGCTGTTCGCTGGCGGATGGGTCTGTTTGTACCTTCGACAGTTCCTCGACGTGTGTGCCGGTGCGGAGGACGAGTTTGGGATCGCGCGTCAGCATCCGGATGAGCATCTCGGAGATGGCGAATTGCTTCGGCAGGATGATGCCGCGTTTGGTGGCGGCTTCGGTGATGGCGTCGCGGGTGGCGGGGGCGAGCTCGCGGAGGCCGCCGACGAGGGTGGTCTCGATCTGGCTGGTGCCGGGGGTGATGACGGTGACGTGGGTGCGTTTGGGGTCGAAGTCGTCGGTGGCGTCGAGGATGCCTTGGTTCGGGGGGAGGAAGAGTTTGTCGCCCGGATCGCGATTGAGCTTGCGGTAGATCTCGGGACGGAGCAGCCGTGCGGAGTTGCAGGCGCTGAGGATGATGTAGCGGACGCCGGCCGGCTCGAGGATCTCCTGCAGCGCGGCCACGGCGATGTAGGAACGGTCGTCCTCCGGTTTCTTGCCGGCCTGCAGCTTGAGGCCGTGGCCGTTGGTTCCGTGCGTTTCCAGGATGAGCGTCCGGATGCGGCGGCCGGGGTGGGAGAGGTTATAGGCGTGAATGTCGCTGAGGACCTGCAGCCAATCCGCGCTGGCGAAGCAGGCGAACCCGAGGGCCTCGTAGAAACGGCAATTGTTCTCCACGCTGAGATCGGGCGTGAACACGATGCCCACGCCGGTGCCCAACTCTTCGAGAGTGGCAACGGGGGCGGTAGGCCAGGCGCGGACGAGGAGGGTGGACGGGCGCTCGGCCTGCGCGGTCAGCGCGATGAGGAACAAAGCGAGCAGGAGCGTGGGGCGGCGCATCTACTGCTGGGCTGTTCAAGAATCGAACCTTTTTTAGGAAACCTACTTGGTCAAATGCCGTAACGCCCGTTTGAGCACAGCGGAGAACTCGGCATCCCCCCCCAGTTCCTGGCGCGCTTTGTCGACGGCCATTTCGGCGTCTTTGGGACGGTAGCCGAGGTTGACGAGGGCGGATTGCACGTCGTCGTTGATGGAGCTCCGTGTGGGCGCGGTGGCGGTGGCAGCGGGGGTGGGGAGAAGGATCTTGTCGCGGAGCTCGAGGCAGATCCGCTCCGCGGTCTTCTTGCCGACGCCGGGAATCGACGAGAGCTTGCGCGTGTCGTCGCGGGCGATGGCCTCGGCGAGGTCGACCGGGTCGATGCCGGAGAGGATTTTCTGCGCCAGCGTCGGCCCGATCCCGGAAATGGAGATCAGCTTCTCGAACGCATACTTTTCCTCCGCCCCCGCGAACCCATACAGCGACAGCGCGTCCTCGCGGACATGCGTGTACACCTCCAGCGCCACCTGCGGCTTGCCCTCCAGCCGGTAGTACGTGGAGAGCGAGATGTGCAGCTCATACCCCACGCCGCCGGCCACGACCAGCGCGCGCGTGGCGTCGAGTTGTTTGAGGGTGCCTTCGAGATAGCCGATCATGGGTTTGGGGTCTCAGAGTCGCAGAGTCTCATAGTCTCAGAGGATGTCCTTGCCCACGCCTCTGAGACTCTGCGACTGTGAGACTCTGCGACTATTTCCTGCGCCACCTAGTCCCCCCCGCGCCATCCTCCAGAATGATCCCCCTCGCCACCAGCTCGTCCCGGATGCGGTCGCTTTCGGCGAAGTTGCGGGATTTGCGGGCGGCGTTGCGGGCTTCGATGAGGGCTTCGATCTCGGTGTCGAGGGTGGTTTCGCGTTTGGGGAAGATGTCGAGGACGGGGTCGATCTTGTCGAGGGCGGCCTTCATGCCGGCGGCGTCGCCGGCGGAGATGCGGCCGGCGTCCATGGCGATGTTGGCGTCGCGGATGAAGGTGAAGAGGGCGCCGAGCGCTCCGGCGGTGTTGAGGTCGTCGTCCATCGCTTCCTGAAAGTCATTCAGGAAACGCCCGATGAGGGCGTCGTCGCCCGGGTGCGCGTGCGCGGCGTCGTGCGGTGCCGAGGCGGCTACGCCGTCGAGCCTGAAGAGGAACGACTCGATGCGGGCGATGGCGCTCTTCGCGTCGTCGAGCGACTGCGTCGTGAAGTTGAGCTTCGTGCGGTGCGGCACGGAGAGCAGGGCATAGCGGAGCGTGAGCGGGTCGTACTCGAGCTCCTCGATCTCGCGCAGCGAATAGATGTTGCCGAGCGACTTCGACATCTTCTGCTGGTCGACGTTGAGGTGCTCGCCGTGCACCCAGTAGCGGACGAACGGCTTTCCGGTCGCGCCTTCGCTCTGGGCGATCTCGTTCTCGTGATGCGGGAAAATCAAATCGACCGCACCGGTGTGGATGTCGAACGTCTCGCCCAGGAGCTTCATGGCCATGGCCGAGCACTCGAGGTGCCACCCGGGACGGCCTTCGCCGATGGTGGTCGGCCACGACGGCTCGCTGCCCTTCTTTGCTTTCCAGAGGACGAAGTCGCGCGCCGATTCCTTCTCGTACTCGTCGGCCTCGACGCGGCTGAAGTCGCTGGTGGTGTCGATCTCGACGTGCGAGAGCTTGCCGTAGCCTTCCAGCGTGGATACGCGAAAGTACGTCGATCCCTCGACCTCGTACGTGTGGCCGCGCGCCGCCAGCTGTTCGACGAGCGACACCATCTGCGGGATGTACTCCGTGGCGCGCGGGTAGTGATCGGCCGGCTTCACGCGCAGCTTGGCCAGCGCGGCATGAAAGGCATCGATGTACGGCGCCACGTACGTGAAGATGTCCTGCCCCTTCGCCGCGGCGTTGCGGATGATCTTGTCCTCGACGTCGGTGATGTTCATGACCTGCGTGACGCGCAGACCGCGATACTCCAGCCACCGCCGCAGCAGATCACTCCAGAGGAACGTGCGCAGATTTCCGATGTGCGGATCGCCATAGACCGTCGGCCCGCACGAATACATCCGCGCCTCCCCCGGCCGGAGCGGGATGAACGTCTCTTTCTCGCGCGAAAGCGTGTTGTACAGGCGGAGGTCGGACATGCGGGGTGGAGTATAACGGGAGGCTCAAAAGGCGCAGAGGCTCAGAGGCTCAAAGAGTTCGTGGCCCCGGTCCTCTGAGCCTTTGAGCCTCTGCGCCTCTGAGCCTTTGAGAACGAACCAACATGCTGACGCGATCGTCCTTCGCCGCCCGCTTCTCCCCCCACGCCGTCTTCGGCATGGTGCACCTCGGCGCGTTGCCGGGGGCGCCGCTGTTTTCCTCGCTCGAGGAGGTGATGGAGCGGGCGGTGGGCGATGCGGTGGCGTTGCGCGACGGCGGGTGCGATGGGTTCGTGGTGGAGAACTTCGGGGACCGGCCGTTCACGCGCGGACGGGTGGAGGCGGAGACCGTGGCGGCGATGACGCGGGTGATCGCGGAGATCACGGCCGTCGTGCGCCTGCCGTTCGGGGTGAACGTGCTGCGCAACGACGCGTTGTCGGCGCTGGCTATCGCCGCTGCCACCGGCGCGTCGTTCATCCGCGTCAACGTCCACACCGGGGCGATGCTGACGGATCAGGGGATCATCGAAGGCGATGCGTACGCAACGCTGCGCAAGCGCGCCTCACTCGCTCCGGACGTGCTGATTTTCGCTGACCACCTGGTCAAACACGCCACGCCGCTGGCGGACGTCGATCCACTGCAGTCGGCGCGCGATCTGCGGTTACGCGGCCTGGCCGATGCCCTGATCGTCACCGGTGCCGAGACCGGTGCCGCCGCGGACCCGGCGCGTCTGCGCACCTTGCGCGATGGGGTTGATGACGCCCCGCTGCTCCTCGGCAGCGGCCTGACGGCCTCGAACGCGCGAGACTTCGCCGGCGCGGATGGCGCGATCGTGGGCACCTCCGTCAAACGCGACGGTGCCGTCGACGCCACCCTCGTTCAGGCGCTGATCCGCGCGTTCAAGGCCTAGTGCGTCAGAGCACTCGCCGGCCGGTCACTAACCGGTAGATCAGCAGGATCAGCGCGATCACGATGAGGATGTGAATCAGGCCGCCGCCGATGTGCAGCGCGAAGCCGCCGAGCCAAAGGATGATGAGAACGATGATGATCAACCAAAGTAAATTTCCCATGGACGCCGGACTCTGCAAGACCTCGGCCCAAGTTCGGTGAGGTCTCAAATTTGCTCGGTCTGCCGCAGCGGAGACAGACATGGACTGGCAGGAACTCGGGTGGACCGCGGGCCGGGGCGTTCTCGTTTACGTCGTGATGCTGATCGTGATCCGGGTGCTGGGGAAGCGCACGGTCGGTAATTTCACGGCCTTCGATCTGCTCGTGGCGTTGATGCTCGGCGAGGTCGTGGACGAGATCATCTACGGCGATGTCTCGATCGCGCAGGGGCTCACGGCCATCGTCGTGGTGGCGGCGTGCAAGTACCTGACGGCGTGGCTCTCGTCCCGGAACCTCACCCTCAATCGCGTTCTCGACGGCACTCCCACCGAGGTCGTGCGCCATGGGGAGTTCGTCCGGGAAGGATTGCGCACCGAGGTGATGCACGAGCTGGAAGTGCTGGCCGCGCTGCGCCTCAACAGCGTCGCCGACATGCGCGAAGTGAAGAGCGCGATCATGGAGGTGGACGGGCAGTTGAGCGTCATCCGCGAGGAGTGGGCCGAGCCGCTGACGAAGGCCGATCTGCGCGGCAGCGACGTGCAGATCCCTCCCGACGCCAAACGGACCGACACGCCGGAAGCGCTCGGAGTCACCCGATGAGCCTCGGGCGCATCGCCGTTCGCGCGGTGGTGGCGTACGTCTATCTCCTGGTCCTGACGCGCGCCGGCGGCAAGAGCGCGGTCAGCCAATCCACGCCGTTCGATTTCCTGGTGGCGCTGATCCTCGGCGACGTGATCGACGATGCCCTGTGGGCGGAAGTGTCGATGGCCAAATTCGCCGGCGCGGCCGGCAGCGTCATGCTCTGCGACGCGCTGACCAGACTGGCCGCATACCGCTGGCGGCCGTTCTTCCTTCTTGTCAACGGCCGCTCCGGCGTGCTCGTTTGCGATGGTGAGGCCGATCGCGACGAACTGCGCCGCCAGCAACTCAGTGACGAGGATCTCTCGCACCTGTTGCGGCGGGAGGGCGTGACCGACCGGAACGAGGTCCACCTCGCCCTCATCGAACAAGGCCACGAGCTGTCCGTGCTCCTGAGGCCCGGCGCCGAGCCGGCCACGAAAGCGGACCAGCCATGAAAGAAATCGCCGGAGTGACCGTGGCCATGGCCCTCCTCATCGGCATCAGTGCGCTGGCCATCGAGCGCTTCGACGATCGCGAACTGTTCGTCTCCCCGCCCGACGCCGTAGCCGAAGGATTCGTTCGCGAGGTCGTGACCAAACGCTGGGACCGCGCGCGAACCTATCTCGTCGATCCGGACTCGATGTCCAACGCCGGGATCGAGGCATTGCAGAAAGCGTGGGGCGATCCATCCACGCTGGACGCGGAGATGGTTACGCGCACGGATGAACGGGCGTCGGTGAACGTGAGATGGAAATCGGCGGAGGGTTCTGAGGTGATCGCGTTCGAGTTGGTATTCGACGGGGAGTGGAAGATCGCGCCACCCCCAGCCATCGCTCGTTTGGAGTGCGGTAGCCGCAGCTACCGCTTTTGTATGCCACTCGCGGAGCGGCGTCACGCTAGCCGGCGAGGACGCCAGCGTTCTGCTTCGCCGCGTCGCTCGCATGTTCAAGCAACGCCGGGGCATACAAAAGCGGCAGCTGCGGCTGCCGCACTCCAAAACGTTGCCATGTTCGCGGATCGCTGGAACACGTTGCGATAAAATTTCTGCACCATGGCATCCGAAACGAGCAAGGATATTCACGAGCCGGAGTCGCAGCTGCTGCAACTCGAGCCAGAGGAGTACGAACAGCTTTGGGCCGAGGAGGCGGATGCGCGATACGCGGATTTCCTCGCTGGGCGGACGAGTGCCGTCGACGGTGACGATGTATTCGCTCGTGCTCGCGCGAGGCTTCGTTGAAGCCGTATGCGAGTGGAAGGTCGGAATTGGGTCCATCGTGAATCCGTCAGGCGATCGATTCATCTAGAATGATTCACATGTCGTACGAAGGAATCATCACGGTGGAGCCGGGGAAGCGGAGTGGGCAACCATGCATCCGTGGCATGCGCATCACCGTTTATGACGTGCTGTCGTACCTCGCGTCGGGCATGACGGAAGAGCAACTGCTCGCTGACTTTCCTTATCTGACGAGAGAGGACATTCTCGCTTGCCTCAGTTACGCCGCCGAGCGCGAGCACCGCATGCTGGTGGCGAACGAGTGAAGCTGCTTTTCGACCACCATCTTTCGCCGTCGTTGGTCGATCGCCTCGCAGATCTCTTTCCCGGCTCGGAACACGTCTGGAACGTTCACTTGCACAACGTTTTAGACGAGGTGGTGTGGCTATACGCCAGAGAGCACGAGTTCACAGTGGTATCGAAGGATGCTGATTTCTCCGAGATCTCCATGGAACTGGGCTACCCGCCGAAACTCATTTGGCTGCAGATCAAGAACTGGTCGACAGATCAGATTGAGGAGCTGATCCGGTCTGGATATCCGCGCATCATGGAGCTCCCGGGTGCGGCTGATCGCGCGATTCTCGTTCTCTTCAAGAAATCGCCGGGCTGAGGCAACGGAAGTCGCGTGTGCGGTGGATCTCCGCGATCTGGCAGCTCCCGTGCACTGAGTGTCATTCGATCATCCCCTCGAACACTCGGAGAAGAACCTTGCCCTGCCAAACCCTTCCAAGTCCTCATTGAATGTCACTCGCGCTGTGCCGGATGAGTCTGATTCCGGATCTTTCTTCCTCACCGTAAGAACCAAATACGTGCTGGCCATGGCGTTCAGCCTGTGCTGGTTCGTGTTCACGGTGTGGCTGGCGTTGCCGTGGATGCGGGATCTGGCCGAGCTGACGAATTGGACGGTCGCGATCGTGATCGTCGGCGGGATTGCGCTCGTGCCGGGGTTGATGAATGCGTTTCTGGCGGTCAGTCTGTTGCTGGACCGCCGGCCGCCTCGACGCTCGTTCGACCGATACCCCGGCATCACGATTCTCATTGCCGCCTACAACGAAGAGCAGTCGATCCGGGAGACGCTGCATTCATTGGCGCTGCAGAACTACCCCGGGGAGTTGGAGGTGCTGGTCATCGACGACGCCTCGACCGATCGCACGGCGGGGGTTGTGGAGAGCATGCGCTATCCGTGGTTGCGGTTGTTGCGGCAGCCCACCAATCTGGCCAAGTCGGCGGCATTGAACCGCGGCCTGGCTGCGGCCAGATTCGACCTGATCGTCACGCTCGACGCTGATTCGTACCTGTACAAGGACGCGCTGCACAATCTGGTGGAGCGGTATTTGAGCGATCCTCCGGGCACCCGGGCCGTGGCCGGGTCGATACTGGTCCGCAATTCCCGCCGGAACTGGGTCACCAAGGCGCAGGAGTGGGACTACTTCGACGGGATCGCGGCCACAAAGCGCATGCAGTCGTTCTACCACGGCACTCTGGTGGCGCAGGGCGCCTTCTCGATTTACGACCGCAACGCGCTGGAAGCAATCGGCGGCTGGGCGGAGTGCGTGGGCGAGGACATCGTGCTGACCTGGGCCATGCTGGCGCGCGGCTGGCGCATCGGTCACGCCGAGGATGCGTGCTGCTTCACCAACGCGCCGGAGGGTCTGGCCATGTTTGCCAGCCAGCGGCGGCGATGGGCGCGGGGGATGATGGAAGCGTTCCGCCGCCATCCCCGCATTCTGCTGATTCCGCGTCTGTCGACGTTCTTCGTGTACTGGAATCTGCTCTTTCCCTGGCTCGACTTCGCCTATACGGCGGCCTTCATTCCGGGGTTGGTGCTGGCGTGCTTCGGGATCTACTGGATTGCCGGTCCCATGACGCTGGCTCTCCTGCCGATGTCGCTGCTGATGAATTTTCTGATGTATCGCATCAGCGCCCGGATGTTCGATGCGCAGGGACTGCGCGTGCGCCGGAACATTTCCGGTTTTCTCATCTACGCGTTTGCTTACAGCCTGATCCTGCAGCCCGTCAGCGTCGGGGGCTATGTCTCGGAGCTGTTGGGATTGCGCAAGTCGTGGGGTACGAAATGACGCTTCAGACACGCGTGCTTGCCGCCGCGGTAACCGTGATGCTGGCTGCCTTTGGCGTACAGGGCCAGGTGGCGGCGATCGGCGATGTCCAATCCAGCAGCGACGCCGAGGACTTCGACGCGCTGCGTCTGCGCACCGGCCTGCTGTTCGGCATCACCTCGCCGTTCCACTATGCGGGTCTTGCCGTGCAGACCACTCAGTACGATCACCGCGATGCCAAAGCGATCCTGGCCCTCTGGCGCAAGCAGGACCGGGAGACGCTGGCAGGAACGATCGGCGAGGTGGGGCTGGTGCGCGTGGCGGGACGCACGCGGGTGATCGGCGATGCCACGTGGAGCTTGCGGCCGGCGCCGCATACCGGGATCGAACTGCTTGCGGCGGGCGACCTGGTGGAGACGCAGCGCGCGCTCGATGAGGCCACCGCGTACACGTTCCTCGGCATCAGCGCGGAGCAGCAATTGAGCAAGCGCCTGACCGTCATCGGCCTCACCGGCTATCAGCGCTTCACGGATGGCAATGCCCGCGTGCATCTGCGCGGCCGGGTGATCTGGCTGCTCGTTCCCGAGCACGGGATCACCGCGCAGCTGCGCGTGCGAAGGTTCGACACGAAGCAACTCGATGTGGGCGACGCCTACTTCAATCCCGAGCGTTACCAGGAATGGCAGGCCGCGCTGGCCATGCGCAAGCGATACGCCGGCTGGCTCTGGTCCGGAACGCTGGCGGCAGGCCGGGAAGACATCGACGGCGTCCAACAGACCACGAAGCTGGCCGAGCTGCGCGCGGAAGGAACGATCGCCAAAGACATTCGGGTCTCGTTGCACGCTTCCTACAACCGTTCCGCCGGTTTCGCCGCGGCAGACGGGTACTGGTACCGCACCGTTGGAGTGACCGTCATCGTGCCGTTCTAGTCCCCGCTCGTATGGGAGAGGGGATCTGCCGGGGTCACAGCTTACTTTTCATGCGAGAACGAAGCTCTGACCCCACCTGCCACCCCCTGGTTCCACCGGGCGGCCGTTGACACCGGTCGGCCGCCCACCGGCGCTCGCAACTCACCCAGTGAAGCAAGGTTGACGAGGCACTTAGGGCGTCACGATCGTGACGCTCGACGATGCACCGGTGGTTCGTGGACGCGGATGGGATGGTCCGGCTGGTCGGGAGCATGAGAAGAAGTCACCGGACCGGCTCCCAACAGACTCCGCGAGATCAATCCACCATGCCCACGAGATCCTGAGTCCCGGTTTGGGGATCATTCCAGTATCTCCCGGACATGCTGGCATGCCGGTTTGGAGATCATTCGATGATCGCCCGGAAGCGCTGGATTCCGGTTTGAAGATCATTCGATGATCTCCGGAAGATCATGGGAAGACGTTCAAAACATCATTCGATGATGTTTTAAACATCATTCGATGATCTTTGGAGAGACATGGACTTCGTTTTCGAGATGGCCGGGTGGCGGTTTGAAGATAGTTCAGCGATCTCCCGGAGTTCCTCGAGTGCCAGTTTGGAGATCGTTGACGAGTCTCCGGAGATCATTCGATGAAGTTCGAAAGATCATCCAATGAACTTCCGGAGGTCATGAGTCTCGGCTGGAGGACAGTTCCACGAAATCTTATTTTGAAGCGGCACACCCCTAGGCGACTGAGCCAGGGGGTCAGAGCTTTCTTTTCGTGCGAAAACGAAGCTCTGACCCCACTGGAGCGCACGCTGACCCCACTGGAGCGCACGGTCAACGCGCGGCGAGTGGTTCAGTCTATGCATGAGCTTGCAAGCGGATTCACTCGTGCGTCATAAGATCACCACCTCCATGGAAGACCGCGAGCTCCTCAAACACACGGAAGAGGCGTTGCGCGAGAGCGAAGCGCGTCTGGCCGACCAGAAACAGGCGCTGGAGCTGGCGCTCAGCGGCGCGCCCCTTCAGGATGTCCTGGACGTTCTGGTGCGCGCGGGGCAACGTCAGTTCGGCGGGGATGCCCGAACGGGGATCTATATCGTCGATGGCGGGGGCGCGCACCTTCGTTTTGCGGCCTCCGCGGATTTGTCGGCGCGGTATACGGAGGCGGTCGACTTTTTTCCGATCGCACCGCAGGAGCCGGCGTGCGGCCGGGCGGCCTATACCGGCAAGGCGGTGATTGCGCGCGACGTCGAGGCCGATCCGCTGTGGGGCCCGTACCTCGAGCTGGCGCACGAGCACGGGATTCGCGCCTGCTGGTCGTTTCCGCTCCACTCGGCGGATGGGAAGGTCATTGGGACGTACGCGGTGTATCACCGCACGCCGCGGGAGCCGGAAGCGCGTGATCTGGAGCGCGTGGCCCTGCTGCTCCAGACCGCGGCCATCATCATCGAGCGGCATAAAGAAGCCGAGGTCCGTTCGCAGGCCGTGAATGCGCTGCGCGAAAGCGAGGCGGACGCGCGTTTCCTGGTGGCGCTCGGCGAGCGCATTCGCCTCACGCGCGACCCGTTCGAGCTGCTTTACGAAGTCTCGCGCGCCCTCGGCGATGCCCTCGACGTCCGGCGCAGTTTTTTCGTCGAGATCGATGTGACCAATGACCGCGGCTTCGTTCGCCGCGACTACTGCCGCGGCGCGGATTCCGTCGCCGGCGAGTACAGGATTTCCGAATACAGCGCCATCACTCTCGCGGAAATCGCCGCCGGCCGCACCATCGTCAACTGCGACTCCCGGGAGGATCCGCGCACGGCGGACACGTACGAAGAGACGTACCGCGGGCGCGGCGAGCGCGCGTACCTGGCGGTGCCGCTGATGCGCGGGGGCCGATGGCGCGGCACTCTCTGGATCAGCACCGACCAGCCGCGCCGCTGGCAACCGCGTGAGATTTCCCTCGTCGAACTGGTGGCCGAGCGCACCTGGAACGCGGTCGAGCGATTGCGGTTCGACGCCGAGTTGCGCCTGAGCGAAGAGCGTTACCGCTCCCTCACCCAGATTCTCACCTCCGTGGTCTGGCACACCGACCCGGCCGGATTTTTCACCGCCGAGCAGCCGGAATGGCAGGCCTTCACCGGCCAGACGTGGGAGGAGTATCGCGGCGAGGGGTGGTTGAGAGCGCTGCATCCGGACGACCGCGAGACGGTGCACGAGCTCTGGCGCCGGGCGCTGGAGGGGCGGTCCAGCTACCAGTCGGCCGGTCGTCTGTGGCATGCAGCGACGGGCGGGTATCGCTACGTCGTGGGCCGCGCCGTTCCGTTGCTCGACGCCGGCGGAACGATCCGCGAATGGATCGGTACGGTCACCGACGTCGACGAGCAGAAGAGAGGCGAGGAGGCGCTCCGTGAGTCGGACCGGCGCAAGGATGAGTTCCTGGCCACGCTCTCTCACGAGCTGCGCACGCCTCTGGCCTCCGGGTACGGCTGGGTCAAGCTGCTCGCCCACGCACCGGACATGCTGGAGACCGGCCTCCAGGCCATCGACAGCAGCTTCGTCAGCCAGATCAAGCTCGTCGACGACCTGCTCGATGTATCGCGGATCGTGGCCGGAAAACTCCAGCTCGACCTTCAGCCTTGCGATCTGACCAGCGTCGTCGGTTCGGCGGTGGAGATGGTGCGGCCTTCGGCGCAGGCCAAGCTGCTCGATCTCCAACTGCACATCCACTCCGTGCCGCTGGTCCTGGGCGACGCTTCACGCCTCAAGCAGGTGGTCTGGAACCTTCTGTCGAATGCGATTAAGTTCACGCCGGCGAACGGCGTCGTGGAAGTCCATCTGAGCCAGACCGGACCGAGCGCCCAGGTCGTCGTCCGCGACAGCGGCGAGGGGATCGACGCCAAGTTTCTTCCGCACGTCTTCGCCCGCTTCCGTCAGGCCGACGGCACGATCAACCGGAAGCACGGCGGGCTCGGGCTGGGGTTGTCGATCGTGGCATCGCTGATCGAGGCCCACGGCGGCGAGGTTCGCGCCGCCAGCGGCGGACCGAACCAGGGAGCGACCTTCACGCTGACCATCCCTCTCTTCGAGCAACGGGATCCAGTCCGGCCGGCACTGGACCATCCCGGCGATCGAGACCGGCAGAATCTCGGCGGCATCCGCGTGCTGGTCGTCGATGACGATGCCGGCGCGCGGCAGCTCATGAGCAAGGCCCTGGAGGCGTTCGGCGCCGTAGTCCACGAATGCTCCAGCGCGCAGGAAGCCTACGCCGTCCTGCCGCAGTGGACGCCTGACATCATCGTCAGCGATCTGGGCATGCCCGACGAGGACGGATACTCGCTGATCCGGCGGGTTCGTGAGTCGGGAAGCATGGTCCCCGCCGTCGCCGTCACGGCCTTCGCGCGCAGCGAGGATGAAGCGCGCGTGCGCCAGGCGGGGTTCCAGCGCCATGTGCCGAAGCCGTTCGACCCGCAGCTGCTGGTCGAAGCGGTCCACGACCTCGCGCGGGCGTGAGGCCGGTCATTCTTTCAACAGGAGATCGGCGCGGAGCGGAAAGCGCAGCGTGAAGCAGGCCCCTTTGCCTGGGCCTTCACTGGCGGCGGAGATCGTTCCGCCGTGGAGCTCGACGAGATGCTTGACGATGGCCAGGCCGAGTCCGAGGCCGCCGTGGCGGATCGAGCTCGGGCCCTGACGGAACCGTTCGAACACCTGAGGAAGCAGATCGGCGGGGATGCCTTCGCCGGTGTCGGTCACGGCCACGATGACGCTCTCATCGTCGGGCCAGGCGTGGACGCGGATCGTTCCATGCTGGGGCGTGAACTTGATGGCGTTGGAGAGGAGGTTCCACAGGATCTGCTGCAGCCGGGTGAAATCGCCGCGCATCGGCAGCGGGTCGTCGTGGATCGTCTTTTCCAGCACGACGGACTTTGCGGAGACCGCGGGCTGCACGGCATTCCACATGGACTCGATGACCTCGCGCAAGTCGATATCGGTGAGCTCGAGCTCCAGCTTTCCGGAGTGGATCCGGGCCACTTCCAGGACGTCGTCGACCAGGCGGGCCTGTACGCGCGCGGCGGTCTCGATGGCCTGGATGCCTTCCGCGCGTGTGACCGGATCGAGCCCCGGGCTCTTGATCATCTGCAGCCAGCCCAGGATGGCCGTCATGGGCGTGCGCAGCTCGTGCGACACGGTGGCCAGGAAGAGATCTTTCGATTCGTTGGCCGCGTGCAGCTCGCGATTCACGCGGCCGAGCTCTTCGAGCGTGAGCAGCAGCTCCTGGTTGTAGTGCAGCGCTTCGTCGAGCGGATCGACCGGCCTGCGGCTCAATGCTTCGGCCACGCGCCCCAGGACCTCCGCAGTGACCGGCGGTGCGCTCCTGGGAAGGAACTTGCGCAGCTCCACGGTCGTGCCCTGCCCGATCCGCGTGTCGACGTGGAATGCGTCCATCAAGGCTCGCGAGCCGGTGATCCCGATGCCGAGGCCGTGCTGCGAAACGTAGCGGCCGGCCAGGATCAGGTCCAGCTCGGCGATACCCGGCCCCGCGTCGCTGACGCGCACCAGAAGAGACTGCGGCACGGCCGGGTCGGCGATGAATTCGACTTTGCCGCCGCCCGCATATTCGAACGCGTTCCGGGTGATCTCCGAAACGGCCGTGGAAATCCTGGTCTGGTCCTGCGAGCTGAAGCCGAGGGCGGCGGAGATGATCTGCGCGCGTTGACGGGCACCGACCCAGTCTTTCGACTGCTTCACGATCGTGGTCACGATCGGCAAGGCGCGCGAGCTCGTGAGCATCATGGCTTCGGCTTGATCACCAGCACGGAAGCATCGTCCCGTCCCCGTGCAAAATCACGATAGAGAACGCCGGCGATGAGCGAGGGATGCCGGTCCGCCAGGCCGGGATAGGCGGAGAGACTCCAGCGGGTGGCGATGCCGTCGGAGTGGGCCAGGAACATCGAGTCGGCCGACCAGAGCGCCGTGAATTCCCGCAGCGGAATGTTGCGCCGTCCGACGATGCCGCCGAACGAGACCAGGTGCTGCACGGCCTCGCCCTTCACGACCATGGCCGCGGTGTTGCCGACTCCGGCGAAAGTGACCTGCCCGCGATGCGGATCGATGACCGCCACTCCCATGGCCGCGCCCCGCGTCGCCTGCAGCGCGTCATCGGCGTCGGCCAGCTGCTGCGACGGCGAACGGCCGCCGCGCCCGAGGAACGCCATCGCCGCCGCCTCCGACGCCTTGGCGGCCTGGGGTCCGTGTCCGAGCCCATCGACCATCATCACATCCACTCCGCGGTCATGGCAGCGGACCACCCAGGCGTCGCCGCAGATCTCCTCTCCCGGCAACGGAACGTTGACCCCACCCACCACCCACTGATCCGCTTCCGCCGGCGCCGCGCTGCTCCAGATCGTGGCCAGGACGGCGGAGCCGCGGTCCTGCAGACCGTAGAAATCGGAGGACGAGGCCAGCCGCCGGATGGCTCCGAGACCGGTGCCCGGACTGGACGCGGTGGAGAAGCCGTCGACGAGGCATCGCGCGACGTCCATGCCCGGGCCGCGGTCGAGCGCCAGGAGCTCGATGCCGGCATGGGCGGCGTCGCCGACCGTGCGCAGCAACAGCTCTCCGCCTCCGCCGTGCTTGACCAGGTTGCCGGCCATCTCCGTGGCCACGATGGCTGCTTCCCCCGCGGTCCGGTTGGAGAATCGCAGCGCGGACGTGCGCTCGGCGACGCTCCGCCGCGCCTCGGAGACCTGCGTCGAGTCGGCCACGGGCAGTGCGATCTGCTGGAGATGACGCACATCGGCGCCCGGGATGACCGGCGAGCTGCTGTAGACCGCTACCGCCATTTGGTCATCGTCACGCGTGTGCCGCGTCCGGCCTCCGATTCGATGTCGAATTCATCCACGAGCTTCTTGGCGCCGCCCAGCCCCAATCCCATGCCCCCTCCCGTCGTGTACCCCTCGCTCATGGCCAGAGACAGATCGGCGATGCCCGGACCGTGGTCCTCGAAGACGACGCGCACGCCGGAGCGGCGATCGGCCTCCAGGCACTCCACGTCGGCCGTTCCCCCTCCGCCGTAGATGAGCGTGTTGCGCCCGATCTCACTGGCAGCCGTGACCAGCTTGGTCATGTCGAGAGTGCGAAAGCCCATCCTGGCCGCGGCGGCCCGGACCGCATTGCGGACCAGAACCACGTCTCCCGATGTGGCGATCGGCAGCTGTTCATGCGTCGTCGACATCCGTCGTGCCCTCGTTTTCGTTGGCACGAAGGATTTCCATACCCCGCTCGATGTTGAGCGCGGTGCGGACGCCTTTGAGCGACAGGCCGAGCTCCACGAGCGTGATGGCCACGGACGGCTGCATGCCCACGACCACCGTCTGGGCATCGAGAATCCGGGACATGGCGGCGATGGTGCCCAGAATGCGGCCGATGAAGGAGTCCACCACGTCGAGCGCGGAGATGTCGATCAGCACGCCGTGCGCGCCCGAGGCCACGATCGCCGAGGAGAGATCGTCCTGCAGCAGGACGGCCATCTGGTCATCCATGTCCACCTGGATCGACACCAGGAGCGACGATCCGAACCGCAGGATCGGGATGCGCTGTCCGATCACCCGCGCACCGCCTCCGTCGCGCTCACCACCTTGCGATTGGTCCGCTTCAGCGCCACGGCGAAGGCGTCGGCCAGAGTGGACTTCGTCACCACTTCCTGGAGCTCTACGCCCAGATGCACCATGGTCTGGGCAATCTGCGGACGGATGCCGCTGATGATGCATTCGGCGCCCATCAGGCGCGCCGCGGCCACCGCCTTGAGCAGATGCTGGGCCACCAGGGTGTCGACCGTGGGAACGCCGGTGATGTCGATGATGGCGATGGAGGCCGCATTGGCGACGATCTGCTCGAGCAGCGTTTCCATCACCACCTGCGTACGCTCGCTGTCCAGGGCGCCGATGAGCGGCAGGGCCACGATCCCCTCCCACAGCTTCACCACCGGTGTGGAGAGCTCGAGGATGTCCCGCTGCTGCCGGCTGATGATCTCTTCCCGCCCCTTCTGGTACAGCTCCGTGGTCCGGAGGCCGAGTTGATCGATGAGCGCCGTCACCGTCCAGAGCTCGGAAGCGATTTCGCCGCCATCGGTGCTCTTCTCGGCGATGCGGGCAAACAGCGGCTGTTTCAGCGAGAAGACGAACGTCGCCGTTTGAGCGGGCGAGAGTCCCTGCCGCGCCCCGTTCTTGCTGACGTCGGCCAGCACCTCGCGGACGGGCAGCCACTCCGGCGCGTCGATGTCGGTGAAGTTGCCCTGCTGCGCGGCCTGGGCAAATCCGCGGAGAAAGGCGCGCGACTTGTCGCGCAGCTCTTCCTCGGTCATGCGGCCGGCCATGCCGCCGGCACTGGTCTGATGCTTCATCCACTCAGCCAGCAAACCAGTTTCTTCTCCCCGGAGAATCTCCGGGAGGAGCGTACCGCCATCTGTTTTCATGAATCGTCCTTTCAGGTGCGCGGGCTTCGCCTCACACGACTGAGCACTTTCTCGATCGTCAGAAGCAACCGTTCCGCAAGGAGGGGTGATCGTCTTCCCCTTCAGCACGTCTCGTGCCGCTTGCGCTCCGCCAGCGGCCCCTGGCGACGTCCTTTCCATACACTCGCTGTCAGGATTCCCATACACTGAGCCGAAACGTGCCGCGGGCTCTACGCGTCACAACTCGCGTCATGAGAATCATTTGCGGTGAGATTGGGCATCGCCCGCGGCGGCGGCTTTCGTGGCACTCCGTTCGCCCTGGTGGAGCGGCAGGAGGCCCCACCCCAATGACCCGGACGTTGCTCCTCACGCTCGCCCTTCTCCTCGCCGCCGCTCCTCTGGCTGCGCAGGATGCCGTGCCGCCGCGTTTCTTCATCGAGCGCATCGAGGTGCGCGAGGCCAGGCGTGTCTCGAAGGACGTCGTCATCGCCGAATCGCGGCTGCGGGAAGGGCAGGAGTATTCCGAGGCCGATCTGCGCGATGCCTCGGCGCGGCTGGGCCGTCTGCCGTTTCTGCTCTCCGCCGAGTTTGCGCTGGAGAAGGGCTCCGAGCGCGGACGCTTCGTGCTGGTCATCACGATCAACGAGACCAAGCCGTTCTTCTTCGCGCTGGACGGACGGACGTTCCTGACGAGCGACAACCACGTCGAGCCGGACTACAACGACCGGATCGGCTCCGATGACCATTTCGCCACCGTCGGGTATCGCTGGTTCATCGGACGCCGCGGGGCGCTGCACACGGCTCTCGTGACCTCGGATTACAACCACAATTTCGCCCGCGACTACGCGGCGGTGGTGGTCGGGTACACGCAATACGATCTCTTTGGCACGCGCGCCTTCGCCACGCTGAACCTCAAGCACGTCATCATCGACGGAGGGAGCGAGATCTCTCCGCAGCTGGTCATCGGCGTGCCGCTGTCGCCGAATCAGACGCTGACGCTGGAGCTCGACGAGACGCGTTTCGGACCCGACACGCGCGAGATCCTCGGCGAGATGTTCGATACGCAGAACGGTCAGCGCGTGGTCGGCGCGACCTGGACGTACAACACCACCAACCGTCCCTTCCTCCCTACGCGCGGAACGCTTCTCAGCGTGCGGCCGCGGCTCAGTTGGAGCGACGTCGCGACGTACCGGTACATCGAAGCCAACCCGGAGGACCCGCTTCCGGCGCTCTCGGTCCGCACGGACACCATCCATTCCAAGGCGCGCGAGATCACCGTCAACGCCGCACGCTACGTGGAGCTCACGGAGCGGTCGTCGGTCTCCGGCGGGATGGACGCGTCGCTCACGTATTTCCGCTTCGACAGCGACGTCCTCGGGCTCAACATCGATCACGAGCTGCGCGGAGGGTTGACCGCCGGCTACTCGTACAGCTTCTGGGATGCGGAGCGCAGCAAGAACGGGGACTCGCGCCTGGAGGTCAACGCCCGCGTCGGCAACCGGTCGTATTCGTACACCGATTTCTATCGCGCCGAGCAGCGCCAGGCTTCCGCGAGCTGGGTGCGCCGCAGCTCGTGGGGCACGTTGCGCCTCGGTGTGGGGTACGCATGGTGAGTCTACGCATGGTGAGACCGGCGCTGGCCGTCGTGTTCTCACTGCTGCTGGCCGCAGCCGTGCGCGCGCAGCAGCCGCAGCTTGGATTCGCGGTGCAACCGGGTGGCGTCATCGCCGCCACACTCCCCCTGTCGATCCTGCAGGAGGCCAGCGTGCGCAAGCAGCTCCACAGCGGATTGACGACGACATTTCTCTTCGTGGCCCGGCAGCGCGAAACGCGGATCCTGAGCGGCGCGCGGATCGAGATCCGCTATGACCTGTGGGACGAAGTGTGGATCGTGCAGAAGATCGAGCACGACCGGAAGAGCGAGCGCCAGCGATTGACGTCGCTGGAGGCGCTGGAGAAATGGTGGCGCACGCCGCTGCGCATCATGGCCACGAAGGCGTCGCGCGTGGCGCTGCAGATCGACCTGTCGGTGCTGCCGTTCTCCGCTGCCGAGGAAGCGGACGCGCGGCAATGGATCACCAAGTCGGGCGGCGTGGGCACGAGCAGCGGCAGTGCGGGACTGGTCGACGCGCTCATCGGCACGACCATCAGCGCCCGGCCTCTCACGTCGTATCGCTGGAACGTGGAGCTGGCCCTGCAGTGAGACGCGCCCGCTCGCTCCTGACGGTGGTGCTCACGATCGCGGGGGCCACGCTGCTGTTCTGGCTCGTGCTCCATCAGATCTCCAGCGTGTGGCTCGACGTGGCCCTGCGCCCCGAGGTGCGGAAAGCGCTCGAACAGTCGCTGGAGGATCAGAAGGCGCTGCGCTCGCACGATCCCGCGCGGCGCGCCGAGTACCGCAAGCGCTTCGACGAGACGCAGAAACTGCTCAACCGCATCCAGGTGCTGCGCATGAACCGCCAGGCCATGCTCCGGCGGTTCGAGCTCGCGCTCATCGTCGTCTTCGCGCTCTCCGCCCTGGCCGCCGCGGTGCTGCTGTGGATGCGCTATCGCCGGGCGCAGGAGCGCGAGCGGCGCGAGTATCTCGAGCGCGTGACCTCGCTGCAGGAAACCGCCCGCCGCCATGCGCACGAGATCAAGGGACCGCTCACGGCCGCGCGGCTGGAGCTGGAGCGCTACGCCGATCTCGTACGTGTGGATGCCAGCGAGGAGGAGAGAGCCCGCGCGCAGGAGAGCGTCTCCGAGGAGCTGGAGCGGCTGGCGCGATACACGCGCGAATTCTCGTCGTTCGCCGGAATCGGGAAGCCGATGCTGCGCCGCGAATCGCTGGGACAGATGCTCGAAGAGTTCTGCACCACCTTCGCGAACGCGTGGCCGGAAACGCGGCTGGAGGACAGCGGCGGCGATGCCGTGGTCTGTGTCGATCGCGATATGTTCCGGCAGGTGCTCGTCAATCTCTGCTCGAACAGCGCCCGCGCCGGCGCGTCATCGGTGCGGTTCCTGATCATCCGCAACGGCTCGCGGGTGATGCTGGAAGTCGAGGACAACGGCTCGGGGATCGCCGAGTCGCTCCGCGCGCGCGTGTTCGATCCGTACGTGACCACGCGCAGAATAGGGGAGGGCATGGGACTGGGACTGTCGATCTCGCGCAAGGTGATGCTCGACCACGGCGGCGATCTGGTCCTCGGGGCGACCTCGCCGTCCGGCACGATGTTTCGGGTGATGTTCGGAGCGGAAGCGTGTTGAGAGGGCAGAGCGCAGAGGGCAGAGGGCAGGGGTTAGAGCGCAGAGGGCAGAGCGCAGAGCGCAGAAGAGGCCACGTCGGTTTTTCTCTTCTGCCCTCTGCCCTCTGCGCTCTGCCCTCTGCCCCGAAGGGGCGGCGGTGCAACTGATCCTGGTCGTCGAGGACGACGACAAGATCGCCGCAAATGTCACGCTGCGTCTGCGTGAGGAGGGCTACGGGGTCGTGGCGTTCCGGGCCGCCGAGGATGCGCTCAAACATCTGCGCGACACGACGCTCGTGCAGCCGGACATGGCCCTCATCGACGTCCGCCTGCCCGGCATGAGCGGGATCGATCTGGTGCGCGTCCTCGGCGATGCCATGCCGCCGTCGATCGTCATCTCCGGCGAGGCTTCGATGGCCGAGACCGTGGAAGCGATCCGCCTCGGCGTGCACGACTTCATCGACAAGCCGTTCAGCCGCGAGCGCCTCCTGAAGTCCGTACGCAACTGTCTCGAACATGCTGCGCTGCGGCGTCAGGTCGGCGAGCTCCGCGCGCGCGGGCAGGAAATCGTCGGTCAGTCCGAGGCCGTGCAGGCACTGCGCGCGGCCATCGAGAAAGTGGCGCCGACGGAGGCGCGGGTGCTGATCCGCGGCGAGAGTGGCACGGGGAAAGAGCTCGTTGCCAACGCGCTGCACCGCCAGAGCCGCCGCGCGCAACGGCCGTTCATCAAGCTGAACTGCGCGGCCATTCCGCCGCATCTCATCGAGGACGAGCTGTTCGGCCACGTACGCGGCGCGTTCACGGATGCCAAGACAGCCAAGCGCGGCCTCTTCGAGGAAGCGGACGGCGGGACGCTGTTCCTCGACGAGATCGGCGACATGGATCCGACGCTGCAGTCGCGGCTCCTGCGCGTGCTGGAGGACGGGCGCGTGCGCCGCATCGGCGAGACCGCGGACCGCGCCGTCAACGTGCGCGTCCTCGCGGCCACGCATCGCGACCTGCGCGAGCTCACGCGCGACGGCCGCTTTCGCGAAGACCTCTTCTTCCGCCTCTCGACCGTCCCCATCGACGTCCCGCCGCTGCGCGAGCGCCGGAGCGACGTGCCGCTCCTCTTCGCCACGTTCCTGCAGCAATCCTGCGCGCGCAACCAGCGCGTGCCGTTGTCTGTCGACTCGACCGTGATGGAAGCACTGTCCGCCTACGACTGGCCCGGCAACGTCCGCGAGCTGCGCAATGTGGCCGAGCGCCTGTCGGTCTTCGGCACCGACCCGGTCACGCTCGACCAACTGCCGACATCCGTCCTGCAGCGCGCCCCCGGCCCCGAGAGCGGCCTGGTACGCATCGCCGAAACCGCCGCAGTCCTGCCGCTGCGCGAGTTCAAGGCCCAATGCGAGAAGGAGTACATCGAAGCCGTGCTCCGCCGCACGAACTGGAACGTCAGCAAAGCCGCGCAGGAGCTGGACATCCAGAGGACGTACCTGCACGAGAAGATGACGGCACTCGGGATCGTGCGGCCGGGATAGTGGACGTTGTGGACATCCGTGGACGCAGTGGACGTCCACCAAGTCCACCTCGTCCACCACGTCCACAAACCCACCCACTTGCCGCTCAGCCCGCTCCAGCGCGATCATGTTCCCACCATGTCCACCACACGCCGCATCCTCTCGCTCGATCTCGTGCGCGGCGCGGTAATGGTGTTGATGGCCATCGACCACGTGCGTGTGTACGCCGGCGTGCCCGCGGGCGGGCCGATGCCCGGTGTCTTCTTCACGCGCTGGATCACGCACTTCTGTGCGCCCGCCTTCGTCTTTCTGGCCGGGACGTCCGCGTATCTGTACGGGCGCAAGGTGGGCTCGCGCACGGCGCTGGCGAAGTTTCTGGTCATCCGCGGCTTGTGGCTGGTGCTGCTGGAGCTGACGCTGCTCCGCTTCGCCTGGACGTTCAATTTCGACTACGCCAACTTCACGTTCGCCGGCGTGATCTGGGTGATCGGGTGGTCGATGGTGATCCTGGCGGCGCTGCAGTTTCTGCCGTCGCGGGTGGTAGCCGCCATCGGCGTGGCCATCATCGTCGGACACAACGCCGTCGGCCCGAACGCCTTCGGACCGAACCTAGGCGGCGGCGATTCGGCGTCATGGCTGCAGCGCGTGCTCTATGCCGGCTGGACTTTCCAACTGGCAGGCCTCGGATGGACCGTGGTCGTGCTCTACACGCTCATTCCCTGGGTCGGCGTCATGGCCGCCGGCTACGGCTTCGGCGAAGTGATGCAGCTCGCGCCCGAGAAACGCCGGCGCCTGTGCCTCGCCATCGGCATCGCGGCAGTGCTGCTCTTCATCATCCTCCGCGCCACCGGCATCTACGGCGATCCGCGGTCGTGGCAACCTTCAGGACAGCAACCCTCGGCACTCGGGTTCCTCAACACCACCAAGTACCCGGCCTCGCTGCTGTTCCTATTGATGACGCTCGGCCCCGTCCTCATCATCCTGCAGTTCCTCGAGAATGCGCATGGACGAGTAGCGCGCTGGCTGAGCGTCTTCGGACACGTCCCCTTCTTCTACTACCTCCTGCACATCCCCTTCATCCACCTCGTGGCCGTCCTCATCTCCCTCGTGCGCACCCCCGACAGCACCGGCTGGCTCATCGGCAACCACCCCATGATGCCCGCCGACGTCCCACCCGGCTACATGTGGAGCCTCCCGATGCTCTACCTCGTCACCGCCCTCGTCGTCATCACCCTCTACTTCCCCTGCCGCTGGTTCGCGCGGCAGAAAGTTGAGGCGCGGCGGCGGTGGATGCAGTTCCTGTGAGTTGGACGAGGGAACGGTCCACCACAGAGACACAGAGACGCAGAGGGGGACGGAGGGTTTTCAGAAACAGCTTTCTCCGTCCCCCTCTGTGACTCTGCGTCTCTGTGGTGAACCGTTCCCTTTAGCCGCTGGCTAATGTGTGCGAGATCACTTCATCCGCGGATATGGATTGCTGTGCACCCACACCTTCGACGGCTTGCCGTCCGGGCCCAGCTCGAAACGGTATGTCTCGCCGAGGGTACCGTCGGAGCGGACGCGGCGGAACGTGTGGTCGCCGGTCTTGCGCAGGCGCTCGAGGGTCTTCATCGGCTCCATGGTCGGGAGATCGACCGTGGCCAGGCCGTCGCCCCAGACGACCACGATCGATTCGCCGTCCCAGGGGAAGGCGTCGTAGGAGCCGGCGTACATCGCCAGCGCGGCAGCGGCCGGATCGGCGTCGCTCTTCTTGAGCGAAGGCGAGACGATGTCGTAGAGCGCTTTCGCGTAGCGGCCGGTGTTGACGCCGCTGGCGTTGGCCATGACCACCACGCCCACCTTCTTTTCCGGATCGAGGTTGAAGGCGGTGCGGAAGCCGGGGCAGCTGCCACCGTGACCGACCATGACGTTGCTGCCTTCCTTCCACGTGGCGAAGCCGATGCCCCAGAAGGTCTCGAAATCGGGATCGACGAAGTGCGGCCGGTACATCTCGCGCAGCGTGCGCGGATCGAGGACGGCGTCGCTCTTGGCGTCGCGTGTGCGGAATTGCCACATGGCGAATCGGGCCAGGTCGTTGACGGTCGAGGCGAAGCCGGCGGCCGGGGCGATGCCGCGCGTCTGGAAGAGCGGCAGCGCCGCGCGTGTGCCGTCGCGGCGGCGCGCGCTGAAGCCCTGCGCCAGGCGCTTGCCCTTCTCCTGCAGCGGAATCTCCGGATAGGTGGCATCGAGATGGAGCGGTGTCAGGATGCGCTCGCGGATGTACTGGTCGTACGGCTTGCCGGAGCGCGCGCTCACCACCTCACCGGCCAGCGTCAACCCGAGGTTCGAATACTGGAAGTAACGGTCACTGGGATAGAGCGCCTCCTGCGAGGCGATCCGTTCCACGATCTTCTCGTGCGTCGGGAAGTCGAAGTCGCCCGACCAGTACGGGTAATCCGACTCGCGCGGCAGTCCCGATGAATGCGTCAGCGCGCCGAGGATCGTCGCCTCCCGCCCGCCCTCGGCCGGCTTGATCGTGAACCACGGCAGGTGCTTCGCCAGCGGATCGTCGAGCGCCAGCTTACCCTCGTCCCTGAGCTGCATCACCGCCAAGCTCGTGAACAGCTTCGACACCGAGCAGATGCTGTACAGCGTGTCCGCCGTCGCCGTGCGTCCCGTGGCCGGCTCCGCCTGCCCGCTCCCTCCGCTCCAGAGCAGCGTCTGATCGTTCACGATCGCCGCCGACATCCCCGGAATCTCCTCGTACGACCGCTGCGCATCGAGCCACTGCCGCGCCAGCTCCAGCGCCTGATTGGTCGTGGGCGGCTTATCGTCCGCGAGCAGAGGAAAGGCGGCGGCGAGGAGGAGAACGGCGATCGCTGTCAATCTGCGCATGCGCGGATGCTAGCGCAGGCCGGGGATTGGCAAGGTCGCAAAGTCGCAAAGTCTCAGAGGGGAGGCGACAATGGCGGGAGGGGGATGATCGTGAAAGAAGTGAGCATCCGCAGCGGTGAGCCTCGGGACGTCGATGACGTGTTGCGCCTGATGCGCCAGCTGGCCGAGCATGAAGGCCACGCCCATTTCTTCGAGCTCACGAGCGAAGCGCTGCATCAGGCCTGCTTTGCACAGCCTCCCCGCATGGAACTGATCGTCGCCGAGACGGCAGGGGAGATCGTCGGTTACGCCACGTGCCTGCTCCAGTTCTCACCGTGGATGGGTCGCGACTACCTGTTTCTCGACGATCTCTATGTCCGCGACGAAGCACGCGGCCTGGGCATCGGGTCACGCCTCATGAGACAGGTCGGAGCCCTGGCGCTGGAACGCGGAGCCGATGTCCGATGGCATGTCGAGGCGGAGAACCGGTCCGCGCAGAAGCTTTATCGCGCGCTTGGCGCGGAGCTCAAGGAGAAGTTGATTGCCTATTGGACGCCGGAGGCGATCCGGGCGCAGATCGATGTCGAGCGTCGCGGGTGATCCGGCTCGGAATACGCGGGCTCATTGAGCGTTGTGACAACTGCGCCAATGGCGTAGCATCGGCCTCGTGAAATTCGTCGAGACCAGCGTGTTCACACGCAGGATTACGGAAGTGGTGTCGGATGACGAGTACCGCCTTCTGCAGGAAGCGCTTCTTCGTCGTCCAACGCATGGAGATCTGATCGAAGGCACGGGCGGCATCCGGAAGCTCCGTTGGGGAGAGCAAGGGCGCGGGAAGCGCGGTGGGTTTCGGATCATCTACTACTGGAACGCGACGCGAGAGATCTTCCTCATGCTGTATCTCTATCGAAAAAACGAGCAGAAGGATCTCACCGCTGAACAGCGCCGTGTTCTGGCCAAGGTCGTGAAGCAGGAGCTCAAATGAAGGCGAAAGAATTTGACGAACTGATTGAAAGTGTCCGTGAGGGGGGCCGCATCCTTCGAGGAGAAGCGAGCGCAAGCCGGGAGTTCATTTTCACGCCGGAAGACGTCCAGGCAATCCGGAAGAAACTCAGCAAGTCTCAGGACGAGTTTGCCCTCATGATCGGAGTGAGCGTGGCCACCCTGCGAAACTGGGAACAGGGCCGGCGTCACCCACACGGTCCAGCGAAGGCACTCCTCAAGATCGCCGCTGAGAACCCGAAGGCTGTCGAGAAGGCATTGGGCCGTCATTAGCGGCGCCGGCTGAGTCGGCGCCTACGGCGACACGCTCCGACGCCGCCGCCGATAGATCATGATCCCGGCGCCTGCGATCAAAGCGACCGCCAACGCCACGATGGTGATGTTCGGGGCGGTCATGATCGACGGCCCTTCACAATCCACGCAGACTCCGGTGTCGACGCAGTTCGGGTCGACGCTTTTGTCGCAAATCGTCAGCTGGCAATCACACTCGGCGGCGCAGTTGACGGTTCCGCAGTTGTTCTTGCCGGCAGGGGGCGGAGTGGTTTGCTGTTGGGCAGGGATCGAACTTGAAGTGATCAGCACGAAGAGCGAGATGGAGGCAATGACCGCGATACGCCGCGCACGTTTCATGGGTTCTCCTCCTGCTTCTCATTCCCCTTCGTTCGGGTCCACCGTCGCGGCCGCGGTCAGCTCCTCCGAGGCGGCGGCGTACTCGGGCAACTCTGTTGCCGACGCAGGCACGTACTGCAACAGTAGTTCCCGCGTGCCGTAGACGCCGAGCTTGTCGAGCAGGAACTCGAACTTCTTCTCGATAGCGTCGAGGATCGGCTGCTTGGCAGCGTTGTCGAGCTCCCACATGCGCCGCTTGAACGGGCCGATGGCTTTCTTGCGCGTCTTGTAGACGAACTGTTCGTCGGTCTCGCCGTCTTTGCGCTCGTCCATGCAGTTCTCGAAGCAGAAGGCGCGGATGCCTTCTTTCATCTCCGTGGGGAGCGAGGCGGCGTCGAGGATCATGTTCTGGAAGCCGGTGGCGAGGTGGATCTCGACGGCGTCGTTTTCGGGGAAGTTGTTGAAGACGGCTTCGGGGAGGGTGGAGGCGCCGTGCTGGACGGAGCCGGCGATGCCGTATTCGTCGCGGCAGATGCGCGTGGTTTCGCGGAGGACTCCGAAGTCGATCTTGGCCTCGGCAATCGTTCCGTCGGCCATGGGGACGCCGCCGTGCGAGGTGCCGGTCTGGACGGAGATCTTGGCCATGCCGGGATCGCCGAGGATGCGCTTCACACCGTCGACGTAGGCGCGCACTTCATCGGGCTGGGTGTTGTATTTGCCGACTTCGCCGATCTCGCCGCCGACGGAGATCTCGATCCCTTCCGGCTGGCGGTCGCGGATGTATTTCGTGAGGTGCGCGGTGTAGGTGTAGTTGGTCTTCTGCTGTTCGTCGCGGGTGGGGAAGGAGAGGTCGACGAGGGTGGAGGTGTCGATGTCGATGTTGTAGAACTCGGCGGCGATCGCTTCGTCGATGAGCGATTCGAGCGCCTTGACTTCGCTGTTCTTGCCTTCTTCCGTGGCCCACTTCTTGGCGCTGGCCTGGAAGTGATCGCCCTGGATGAACACAGGTCCCTTGTAGCCTTCGGCGAGGGCCGCGGCCAGGACGCAGGCGGCGTATTCGCCCGGACGCTGTTCGGTGTAGCCGATCTCGGAGCGGGCGATCTCGAAGATGAACGGTCCCACGTCGTGGCGCATGGCAGCGCGGAACAGCGCGCGGGCGACGTCATATGTGAGCGCGCGGATGTTGAACGCGGGGACGGTGAACTTGCGTGTCACTTCGCCGCGCCCGAGGGCCCGGTAGAGCGGGAGAATCGACGAAGGGACCGCGCCGCTCTGACGCGCGCGCAGGTGAATCAGTTTGCGCGCCTCGGCCTTCGCGGCCGCGTCGTCACTGAAGACGGCGGTGTAGATCAGATCGTCGATGCTGGCGGTGCGGAGAGCGCTCGAATCGGTGTGAATCATGGCGAATGCGCACTCTAGTGCCTCGCCGAGGTTGTTTTCAACCCGCGTTGACGTGGCCGCGGATGGTCTCGACGAGGGAGGGGACGTCGAACGGCTTGAGCACATGACCGGTGGCGCCGAGGCTGCGGACCTCCTCCGGAGCGAGCGGCTCGCCGCTGACGATGAGGACCGGGACCGCGGACAGCCCGTCGTCAGACCGCAGTTCCTGCAGCACTTCATCGCCGCTCATGCCCGGCATGTTGCGGTCGAGCAGGATCAGATCCGGCCTCTGCTTCTTCGCCGCGGCGATCGCATCTTCCCCGCTGCCCGCCGTCACCGGCTCGAAGCCGAACTCCCGGAGCAGGCTGCGCATGAGAAGAAGGATGGGCGCGTCGTCATCGACGACCAGGATGATTGGACGGGGCATGGACTGGCGCGCGGAGTTTAGCAGACGAGTAGTCCGCGATAGACTGCCGCGCATGCCCATCCGCCACGACAGAAAAGTCAGCATCCTCGACGTCATGGGGCCGGTGATGGTCGGTCCTTCGAGCTCGCACACGGCCGGCACGGCGCGGCTGGGACGGGTGGCGCGAGAGATCCTCGATGAGGACCCGGTGGAGGTGCACTTCTTCCTCCATCCGCCGCTGGCGTCGACGTATCGCGGGCACGGCTCCGACTTCGCGCTCACCGGCGGGGCGATCGGGCTCGACGTCGACGATCCGCAGATCCCCGAGGCCATCCGCATTGCCGAGCAGAGGGGCGTGACGGTCGAGTTCGCTGAGGAGGACCTCGGCGAGGTGCATCCCAACACGGTGCGCGTGGCCATCCGCGGCGCCACGCGCGAGGCGGAGATCGTCGGCTCCTCGATCGGCGGGGGAGTGATCGAGGTCTTCAAGATCAACGGCTTCCAGGCGCGTTTCAAGGGAGACTCGCCCACGCTCCTGCTCTTTTACCGCGACCGGCCGGGCATGATCGCCGAGGTGGCCAACATCATTGCGGACGAAGGGATCAATATCGCCTCCCTCTACTGTTCAAGGAAGCAGCGCGGCAAAGACGCCTTCATGCAGGTGGACGTCGACTCGCCGCTCTCGGACGCTGCGTTGAAGCGGATTTGCTCGCTGGTGGACGTGGCGGATGCGCGGTATCTGGACAAGATTCCCTGATTGACCAAGACATGATCGAATCCTTCAAACATCTCGAAGAGCTCGCCAAAGACCGCGACCTCGCCGACGTCTTCCTGGAGACGGACGCGGAGGAGCACGGCGTTCCCGCCGCGGACATCCTGGAGGCGCTCAGCAAGCGCCGCGAGGTGATGCGCGACTGCATCGTGCGCGGCAAGAACGGCGGCGAGTCGATGGGCAAGCTGGTCGGCAGCGAGGCGCGCCTGCTCAATGAGGCCTTCCGCAGCGGCAAGACGTTTCTCGACCCGCTCACCGTCAAGGCGGAGATTTACGCGCTGTCGGTGATGGGGGAGAACTCGCGCATGGGCGTGATCGTGGCCGCGCCGACCGCCGGAGCGGGCGGCATCGTGCCCGGCATGCTCATGGCGCTCGAGGAAGAGCGCCACATCGATCCCGAGACCACCGTGCGCGCGCTGGTCGTGGCCGGAGGCATCGGCTCGATCATCGCGCTCTCGGCGAACATCTCCGGCGCCGCCGGCGGGTGCCAGAACGAAGTGGGCGTGGCCTCGGCGATGGGCGCCGCGGGCGTGGCTTACATGATGGGCGGCACGCCGCGGAACTCGATCCAGGCCGCGGCTCTGGCGCTCAAGAACACCCTCGGCCTGGTCTGCGATCCGGTCGGCGGCCTCGTCGAAGTCCCCTGCGTCAAGCGCAACGCCCTCTTCGCCGTCCACGGCCTCACCGCCGCGCAGCTCGCCATGGCCGGCGTTGAATCCGTCATCCCGATGGACGAAATCGTCGAAGCCATGGTCCGCATCGGCCGTGCCTTACCGCGCGGCCTCCGCGAAACCGCCGAAGGCGGCCTGGCCACCACCGAAACCGGCCGGGCGATTGCGCAGAGGTTGAAAGACGACGCCAACCGCCGGCGCGCCGAGCGCGCCGCGGAACGCGAGAGGATGGCGGAAGAGCGCAAAGCGACAGGCGGGTAGGTTTTGTTTGGAGTGCGGTGGCCGCAGCCGCCGCTTTTGTATGCCTTCGCACTGCAGGAACATACAAAAGCAGTAGCTGCGGCTACCGCACTCCAAAATCATTTCGACACGATCGTCCACAACCGGCGACAGGCGGGTAACTCCGCGCGGCGCGCTTTGGAGTGCGGCGGCTTGCCGCCGCTTTGGGTAGCGTGCCGCGGAGCGGTTCGTATGACGTTACCGAAAGCTCGACCAGCGTAAGCGCCGTACGTGCCGCTTCGTGGCATGCTACCCAAAGCGGTGGCAAGCCACACGCACTCCAAAGCGCTGCGGCGCGGAGATTGTCATTTCGACACGATCGTCCACAGCCCGATGGCGATGAACCCCACCCCGGCGACGATCTTGAGCGTGCGCGGGGAGATGAAGCGCTCCAGCTGCGCTCCCACCAGCACGCCGATGGCGGCGGCCAGCACGAGGGCGAGGGCCGAGCCCGCGAAGATGATCCATTTGCTCGATTTCGCTTCGGCGGCGAAGAGCATGGTGGCGAGTTGGGTCTTGTCGCCGATCTCGGCGAGGAAGACGGTGACGAACACAGAGAAGAAGGCTTTGGTCATTGCGATCTAAGGGTAATACCCCTTGATCGTCTTGACCTTCCCTTCCGCGGTCTGCACCGACACTTCTCTCCACTTGCCGCCGGTTTTGACGTCGGCGCCGGGGTAGAAGCCGAGGACGTATTGGGAGCGGAGCTCGTTCTGGATGTCGGTGTAGATGCGGCCGAGGTCGGTGACGTTGTCGATGTAGTACGAGGTGCCGCCGGTCTCGGTGCAGAGTTTGTTGAGCTTCGCCTTGACGTCGATTTCGGCGCCGCGGATGCCGAGGCCGATGGCGTAGATCGGGACGGCGGCGCGCTGGGCGTATTCGAGGGCCTGGTCGAAGGTGAACTTGGAGACGGTGTCTTTGCCGTCGGTCAGCAGCACCAGCGCCTTCTGACCCTTGACGCCGAGGAAGTTGTAGAGCGAGTAGACGACGGCGTCGTACAGCGCGGTCGATTCCTCGGGGCGCATTTTCGCGAGGCCGGACTGGATGTCTCGCAGATCGCCGGACCACTTCTGGATGAGATGCGGCGTGGAGTCGAAGGCCACGAGGAAGGCCTTGTCGCCGGGCTGCAGCACGTTGTGGAAGAAGGCCGCGCCAGTCTCGCGCGCGGTGTCCATGCGCGTCTCCATCGACCCCGACGTGTCGACGGCCATACCGATCGAGAGCGGCAGGTCCTTGACCTGCTCGAACTTGGCGATCTCCACCGGCTGTCCCTGATCGAGCACCGTGAACGCCGTCTGCGGAAGATCGTTCACCGGCTTGCCGTCGCGCAGCACGACCGTCGGCAGCTCGATGAGATGGACGTCGATGACGGCCATGTAGTCGGGCGTGTTGACCATGACCACGTCTTCGACCGGATCGGTCTCCAGGCCCTTCAGCTTAGCCACGGCGCGCAGATAGCCGACGCCTTCGACGCTCGGGATCTGCACGGTCTGGACGAAGGGCGGGTCGTACATCGTGGCCACGCGCGTCTCGTTCCAGTACAGCTCAACGTTGTCGAGCTCTTTGCCTTCCGGCACGCGCACGTCGAGCTCGACGCGCGTCGCTCCCACCAGCTTCGGCGCCACACGGGGCGAGGAGATGCGCACGCGGAACGGATCGGTGCCGGTGTTGACGATCACTTCATCGCCGGTGATCGGCTGGTTGTGCGAGTCGAGGGCCACGACGCGGATGCGCCGCGACCGCGGGACCGTTCCGAAATCGAGGTCGAGCGTGTACGGAGGGGAGCGCCGCGTGGCCACCTTCTTGCCGTCGAGCCAGAACTCGACCGACTTGATCCCGCTGCCGCTGATGAGCGTCTGGATGGTCTGCACGCCGCTGGTCACGCCGCCGTTGAGCTCCACGGTGAGCGGGACGATGCGCAACGAAGCGCGCGTCGACATCAGATCGTTGTTGATGGCCGCGAGCGTGGCCGTTTCCTCGGTGGCAATCGCAGGAGGCGCCACGTCGATCTCCGGCACCTGCAGCGGCGACTCCAGGATCGTCTGTGCGCCGGTGGAGGGATCGGTCAGCTTCACGCGCGCGACGTAGGCGGCGGGACGCAGCATGCGGTCGATGACGATCGGCAGCTTCTCGTCCTTGAAGTCGCTGGGGAAGTCGAAGCGGTAGCGGTACTTCTCCCACAGCTTCTCGTCGCGCAGCACCTCGCCGATCACTTCGATCGTGTAGACGGCCGCGTCGCCGGCGGAGGTGGTCTTGAGCTGCGCCCGCGGGACGAGAATCGTCAGTTGCGCGTCAGTGCGGTTGCCGTCGCCGTGCGGATAGGCGACCGTCATGGCCGCCTCGAGCTTCGGCGCGTTCGGATCGGACAGCACCACCGAGCGGAGGATGCGGTTCACGTCCTCGCTGTTCACCACGGGCGGCTCGAAGATCTTGGTGATGCGCGTGGCCTCGGAACGCATCTGCGCGATGGCGGCGGACAGCTGATCGCCGTCCTTGCATTCCATGGCCGGATTCGTAGGAATCCTGCCGCTGCCCTCGATGCCCGTGTTGAGGAGCTCCTTGAAGGCGCGCGCGTAGTCCATCGGGTCCCACAGCCGGTAGTCGTTCTGGTAGGCCGGCTTGTAGAAGAGGATGCGGAAATCGCTGCCAAAATTCGGCAGGCGGGCATAGTGGAAGATCTGGATGGGCACGAAGTACTGCGTGCACTTGACGTCGATGATGGCCGCCGGCGGACCCTGCACGAGATAAATGCGTCCCCGGTCCGAGGAGGCCTGTCCGAAGGTCTCCTTCACGAATTCGAGGTTGTGGTAGTACTCGGCTCGCGCGGCGTTGTTGGTCGTGCCGGCCGTGATGTCGCGGCGGCGCCAGAAGTCGTCGATGAAGGCATCGCGCTGCGGTTCCGTGTCCAGGCGCAGGAACGTGTCGCGCTCGGTCGGCACGATGATCGGATCGACGTCGATCAGAAACTGCCGGTGCTTCTCCGCCAGCGCCGCCGTGCGGTCTTTCCGTTCCCGTTTCGTGAGCGACTTGTCCTCGGCGAACGCGGCGGATCCCGCGAGGAAAATCGCGAGCAGAGCGCAGAGCGCAGAGCGCAGAGCGCAGAAGTAAAAACCCCGTTCATGCTTCTGCCCTCTGCCCTCTGCCCTCTGCCCTCTCGTCATGGGAAGTACCCCTTGATCGTCCTGACCTTTCCTTCCGTCACCTGCACCGTCACCTCGCGCCACTTGCTCCCCGGCTTGATGTCCGCCGCGGGATAGAAGCCGAGGACGTACTGGGAACGCAGCTCGGCCTGGATGCCGTCGTAGACGCGCTGCAGTTCGCTTGCCTGTTCGATGTAGAACGTGGTTCCGCCGGTCTCGCGGCTGAGGCGGTCGAGCTTGTACCGCACGTCCGTGTCGCTGTTCCGGATGCCGATGCCGATCGCGAAGATCGGCACGCCGGTGCGGCGCGCGTATTCGAGCGCCTGCTCGAACGTGAACTTCGAGGCCGTGTCCTTGCCGTCGCTGATCAGCACCAGTGCCTTCTGTCCGCGGACGCCGTGGAAGTTGTACAGCGCGTAGACGAGCGCGTCGTAGAGGGCGGTGGTTTCTTCCGCGCGCAGCTTGGCCAGTCCCGCGTGCAGCGCCGATAGTTTCGTCGACCACTTCTGCACCATGAGCGGCTCCTTGTCGAAGGCCACCACGAAAGCCTTGTCGCCCTTGCGCAGGGTCTTCTCGAAGAACTGCGCGCCCGCCTTCTGCGCCTCCGCCATCCGGTGCAGCATCGAGCCGGAGCTGTCGATGGCCAGGCCGATGGAGAGCGGCAGGTCCTTCACGTAATCGAACTTCGAGATGGCCACCGGCTTCCCTTCATCGAGGACCTTGAACGACTCGGCGGTCAGCTTGTCGGTGGGCTTGCCGTTGATCACGACCGTCGTCGGCAGCTCGATCAGGTGGACGTTCATCTCCTCCATGTAGGCCGGCGTATTGATGATCACCACGTCTTCCACCGGCGGTACCGAGGAATCCTTGAGCGTGGCCACGGCGCGGAGATAGGCGGCCCCTTCCTTCGCCGGCAGCTCGATGGTCTGCACGAACGGCGCGTCGTAGAGCGTGGCCACGCGCGTCTCGTTGAAGTACAGCTCGAGCGAGGCCAGCTCGTCGCCGTCCGGCACGCTCACGTCCATCTCGATGCGGGTCATGCCGGTCAGCCGCGGCGCCACGCGCGGCGAGACGATGCGCACGCGGAACGGATCGGTGCCGGTGTTGACGGTCAGCTCGTCGCCGGTCAGCGGCGCATCGCGCTCGCCGAGCGCCACCGCGCGGATGCGCCGCATCTGCGGCACCTCGCCGAAATCGAGATCGAGCGAATACGGCGGCGAGCGGCGCACGGCCAGCTTGCGGCCGTCCATCCAGAACTCGACCGCCTTGATCCCTTCTCCCGTGGCGATGGTGTCGATGGTCTGCAGTCCGCTGACGTAGTCGCCGGACGGCGGGACGATGCGCAGGTGCGGCTCTTTGGTGACGATCTCGTCCTTCAGCTGGGCGATCGTGCCGGGAGTGCTCGTCTGCATCGCACCGGATGCCGTCGAGCGCGGCGCGCTTGTGGTTGAGACCATGGACTCGGATGGCGTGGTCGTCTCGGCGACCTCCGTGAAGATCTCCGGCACTGCGAGCGGCATCTCGACCACCGCCTCGGCGCCGGTGTTCGCGTCGGTCACTTTCACGCGCGACACGTACTCCGCCGGCCGCAGCAGGCGGTCGATGACGATCGGGAACTTCTCGGTGACCAGCTCGGCCGGAAAATCGAAACGGTAGCGGTATTTCTCCCACAGCTGCCCGTCGCGCAGCACTTCGCCGCTGACGTCGATGGTGTAGACCTCGGCGGCGCCGGCCACGGCAGGGGAGAGCTCGGCGCGCGGGACGAGCAGCATCATCTGTACGTCCGTGCGGCTTCCGTCTTTCGTCGGATAGCGGACGCTCACCTCGGTGGTCAGCTTCGGCGCCGTGGGGTTGGCGATGATCACCGAGCGGAGCATCTTCCGCACGTCTTCCTGATTCAGCTCCGGCGGCTCGAAGAGCTTCAGGAGGTCGATGCGAGCCTGCACCATCTGCGTGATGGCCGCCGAGATCTCGGCGCCCTCGGTGCAGCCGAGCTGGATCTGATTGAGGTACGCATAGGGGCTGCTCGACTGCAGGAGAGCCTCGCGAGCACGCATGTCCTGGGGACTGTTGCGTTGCGTGACCGAATCGGGCGCCACCAGGAGCTCGCCCATGGCCACCGCGCCGCCGATCGGACTCCAGAGCCGGTAGTCGGCCTGGTGGCGCGGCTTGTAGAACATCAAACGTGCGTCGTGCCCGAGGCCGGGGAGATAGGGGTACTTCCAGATCTCGACCGGCTGCAGCAGGCGCTGGCAGTTGGTGCGCACCACGTCGGCGGGCGGCCCGTGCAGCAGGAACAGGCGCGCGCGGTCCGTCGAGACGTTCTTGAACAGCTCCTTGGCGCGCTCCAGGCGGCGGTAATAGGCGTCCTTGAACACGCCGGAGGTGTGGTTGACGTGATCGCGGCGCCGCCAGAATTCCTCGGCGAACGTGTCGCGCGCGGCGTCATCGGGGAGGGAGAGGAACATGTCCAGCTCGGCCGGGAGCATGATCGGCTCGACGTCGGCGGCGAACTCCTGATGCCGCGGGGCGAGCTTTTCGACGCGGTGCCGGCGCTCGCGTTTGGAGAGCTTGCGGATGGCATCGGGCCGTTCCGGTTGTTCCTGGAGTTTGGGCGGTTGGGAATCCTGACCGAGAATGGCTGCAGCGACTGCCAGCGACAATGCCACGGCGAACGCTCGAAGGGTCATCGTTTTCCTGTGATGCGTATCTATCTCGACAACAACGCCACGACCGCCATCCATTCGGACGTACTGGCCGTCCTCGACACTTCGTTGCGCGATGTGTTCGGTAATGCTTCGTCCATCCATCAGGAAGGCCAGGCTGCTCGCCGCGTGATCGAAGACGCGCGCGAGTCGGTCGCCCGCTTGCTCGGCGCGACCGCACGGGAGCTCGTCTTCACCAGCGGCGGAACCGAGTCTAACAACGCTGCCATTTTTGGAGCGTCCGCCGAGGGCGGTCGTTTCCACATCGTGACAACCGCCATCGAGCATCCCTCGGTGGCTGAGGCCGTTCGCTCCCTCGAGCAGCGCGGCTGCACGGTCACGCGCGTCCTGCCCTCGCGCAGCGGCGTGGTCGATGCCGAAGCCGTCCTCGCCGCGATCGGCCCCGAGACGAAACTCGTGACCGTGATGATGGCGAACAACGAGACCGGCGTCGTGCAGCCGGTGGCGGACATTGGCCAAGCCACGCGCGAGCGCGGCATGCACTTTCACGTCGATGCCGTCCAGGCCGCCGGCAAGATCCCGATCGATGTCCAGTCGCTTCGGTGCGACACGCTGGCCATCTCCGCGCACAAAATGCACGCGCCGAAAGGAATCGGCGCGCTCTACGTCCGCCGCGGCCTCTCCATGAACGCCCACCTCGTCGGCGGCGCGCAGGAGCGCAGACGCCGCGCCGGTACCGAAAACGTCCCGCTCGCCGCCGCCTTCGGCGCCGCCGCCGCACTGCCCTCCGCCACGGACGCGATGGCCGCGCTCCGCGACCGGTTCGAGAAAAACGTCCGCGATGGAGTCGCGTCCGACATCACCATCAACGGCGCCGACGTCGCACGTATCCCCAATACCAGCAACATCACCTTCCACGACGCCGACGGCGAAGGCATCGTCATCGCCCTCGACCTCTCCGGCGTCGCCGTCTCCACCGGCTCCGCCTGCTCCTCCGGCCGCGTCGAGCCCAGCGGCGTGTTGCTGGCCATGGGTATGTCGCCGGACGAGGCCCGTTCGACCGTGCGTTTCTCGCTCAGCCGGTTCACGACGGAGGAGGAAGTTGATCGGGTGGGGGAGCTGCTACGCGAGCTGATTCCACGGTGCAGGCGAAGTTGAGCATTGGACACCCCGCGCCGCAGCGCTTTGGAGTGCGGCGGCTTGCCGCCGCTTTGGGTAACGTGCAACGGAGCGGTATTTGCCACGCTACCCAAAGCGGTGGCAAGCCACACGCACTCCAAAGCGCTGCGGCGCGGAGAAACGCTACCGTTGCTCAGGCGCAATCGCCGCGAGCGACGCCGCGAATTCCGCGTGTGCTACTGCATCGACCGGCTTGTGGCGGATCTTCGTGCCTGCCGGGTATTTGCCGAGGTAGTTGTCGCCCTTCCAATTGGCGGATGGCCGGATGGGGCGGGGCATGAAGCCGCCGCCGCAGTTCGGGCAGACACCGCCGAGGACATCGCGCACGCACGTTTCGCAGAACGTACATTCGAAAGAACAGATGCGCGCGTCGAGCGAGGCTGGCGGCAGAGACGTGTTGCAATGCTCACAGGTGGGGCGAAGTTCCAGCACAGTCAGACTCCTTCAGGTACAGATCCGCCAGTCTCCTTCGTTCCTCTTCGGAGTAGAAGTGGCGGCAGTAGCGCGAGCTCAGCATGTCCTCGATGTAGGAAGGGGAGAGGCGGATCGCATGCCGGAAGCGCTGGAAGGCGGCCCCTTTCTCCTTCGACACGGTCTCGTTGGCGCGGCGGACGGTGATGCCGTCGATGCCCAGGAAGCGCGACAGCGCGGCGCTCTTGGCTTCGTCGCTGCTCTCGCACTTCAGGATCAGGACGTCGACGCGTTCGGTCCGGAGGACGTCGTGGCCTTCCTCCGGAAACGGACGCGCATAGACGTCGATGCCGAGGACCGGCAGCATTTCATCCTCGAACCAGGTCAGCGGTTCCGTGTGCAGGAATCGCTCGACGAAGCCGCGGCACAGCTCCTCGACCGGGATCGACTGGTGAGCGTCCTTCGTATGCCAGATCGCATCGAGGTGCTCGAAATAGGAAGAGAGGTTCCGCGCGATCGGCTCGCGGACGATGGTCACGACCCTGGCCCGGCGGCCGCGCCGGACCACTTTTCGATTCAGCAGCGTCCCCAGCTGGTCGTGAGGGGGAACCGGCCCGATCTCCCAGCCCAGCCGGCGCCGTTCTTCGCGCAGGTGGAGCAGGTGCTCCGGGTTCATCCTGTGGACGTGAAAGACCGGCAGGCGCCGGCGTTCCAGTGCGTCGACGATTGCCGATGAGCCGACCTTGGCCATCTGGTAGACGATGACCGGCTCGTATCGCGGGATATTGGCGTGCAGCGCCAGGAAGCGCTCCGCCCTTGCAACAAGGTTCATGTGCGCGAAGAGGTGAGCTGAGGTGCGTCGATGCCGGATCCCGTCGAGTGGACTCGGGCCCGGAGATGCTCGACGAGCGGCAACACGTGCTCGGCATGGCGAAGCACGTGCGCGTATCGCCCCGAGGCCACGCGCTCCTCTCCGATTTGTTCGTAGAGAGGCCGCTGGTCCGGCGGCCAGGGCCACGCGGTCCAGTCCCGGGTCCGGCGGAACGACTCGCGCCGGAACGCCGCCTCGCCGAATTCCTCGATCATCGACTGGACGTCCGGAATGACCTCCGAGTAATCGCGCGCATCGGCGAGCTTCATCGCCAGCGCAGCGTCGTCGAGATCGTGACGCATGAAGTCTCCGGTACGGTCGTAGGCCATCGGTCCGTCATGGAGCGGATACTCGCAGTGGACCGCGGCCACCCCCTCTTTTGCGGCCAGCGAGACCGCGGCGCCGGCGATCACCTGGCAAAGGTCATGGACCGGGTTGAATCCTTCGGCGCCATCGGCCACCACGAGCGAGATCTGCCTGGTGACCAGCTCGCGCGCCAGGTCCGTGACGAGCGAGTCGATCCATTGCACGTCTCCGCTGAGCAGCGCCGCATAGGCCTCCCGGTCCGTGAAGTTGCCGAAGATGCTCCCGGCCGGGATGTCCATCGACCGGAGCCAGTGCGCGGTGCGCGCGATGCGGGAGCGGTCCTCGGGGCCGCCGCCGTCGGTGATGATGCAGACCAGCGGCTTGACGCGTCGAATCCATCCGTGCAGCAGGAGCTCGTGGCCGGGGTGTGCGACAAAAAGCAGGGCTTTGTTCCCGGGAAGCGTGACGTCTTGCATTGCGGCAATACTAATCGCGTTTCGCGATCGCTTCAGTCCTCGTCCGCGTGGCAAACCGCACGGTTTCGACGCCGGACTTGTGCTATGTAGCACGCCGCCCACCGGGCACACACACTGATGCTTTCCCGAGAACGAGAAGAGGTCCCCGAAGCGCCACGGGTCCTGATCGCCACCACCGGCCTGAGCGGCCGCGGCGGCACCGATTTCTACGCCCGCGATCTGGCCATCGCCCTCCTGCGATTCGGGTGGCTGCCGGTCGTTTATTCGACGCAACCCGGCCCTGTGGCCGATGAGTTGCGGCGCGCGACCATCCCGGTCGTCCGCCATCTCGACGACTGCCTGGCGCAGCCGGACATCATCCACGGGCAGCACACGGTGGAGACCCTGGCCGCACTGAGTCGCTTTCCGCAGGTTCCGGCCGTCTTCGTCTGCCACGATGCCATCAACTGGCATTCGATCCCGCCTGCCGCTCCTCAGATTCGTGCCTATGTCGCCGTCGACCGCAACTGCCGCGACCGGATGATGTTCGAGCACGGGATTCCGGAAGCGTCGATCCGGGTCCTGACGAACTCGGTCGACCTGCAGCGCTTCACCCAACGCCCGCCGCTCCCTTCCGTCCCGCGGCGCGCGGTCGTGTTCAGCAATGCCGCGCGCGAGAACACCTGGGTCGCGCCGATCCGGGCGGCGTGTACGCGGCGCGGCATCGAGCTCGATGTCATCGGAGAAAGCTCCGGGCGTTTCGTCGCGCGGCCGGAGGAGACGTTGCGGGAGTACGACGTGGTCTTCGCCAAGGCGCGCTGCGCCCTCGAGGCGCTGGCCGTGGGCACGAGCGTGATCGTCTGCGACCACGCCGGATTCGCGGGAATGGTCACCACCCGCAACCGCGCCCTGTTGCAGCAGCTCAACTTCGGCGCCAGAACGCTGCAGCATCCGATCACCGCTGAGAACGTGCTCGAAGCGCTGGGACAATACGATCCCGCCGATGCCGCCGCGGTCAGCCAGTCCATCCGCTCCACCTCCGGATCGGACGTGCGCGCCGCCGATCTCATCGCCCTGTACGAAGAGATCCTTGCGAGCCCCACGGATGTTTCCGCATCAGACGTCCTGCTGGCCACATCCCGATCGCTGGAGCGGCTGCTGCCTCACCTCTATCGCTCGAAGCCGCCGTCGAAGGTGCGCGCCATAGCCGGCACGCTGGCCAACGTCAAAGCGCTGGCGCTGCCGGTGCGGCTCCTCCACAGGCTCAGGCGCTGGGCGCGGCGGTGATACGCTTTCCGCGGTCCCCCAACAACTCATGACGCCCACGGAGTCACTCCAGAATCGCGTAGACCGTCTCCGCGATGGTCCATTCCTCGGCGTGCCGTTCGACGACTTCGAGCGCGGCGGCCGCGAACAGCTCATCATCCTGCTGATGAACGGCCTCACTCCCGGCTCGCGGGTGATGGATCTCGGCTGCGGCGTCCTGCGCGGCGGATACTGGCTGATTCACTTTCTCGACGCCGGCGGCTACCACGGGATCGAGCCGAGCGCGGAGCGCCTAGCCCTCGGCAAGCAGGTCATTCTCGAATCCGAGACCTTGCGCCTCAAGCAGCCGTCGTTCGATTCCAACCCGGCGTTCGACACCGCCGTCTTCGGAAAAGAGTTCAACTTTTTCCTGGCGTATTCGATCTGGACCCACGCGCCCAAACACCAGATCGAGGTCATGCTGGACGGCTTCGTCCGCAATGCCCGGCCCGACGCCGTCTTCCTGGCCTCCTTCCTGCCGGCCGTGCGCAACGCGGATGACTACACCGGCGACACATGGTTCGGGACCAGTCACGATTCCGACGTCCGCGGCTGCATCCAGCACAGCTTTTCGTGGATCCGCAAGGCGTGCAGCCGCCGCAACCTCTACGTACAGCTGCTCGGCCGGGACGGGATCGGCCAGATCTGGCTGCGCATCGACCGAAGCGGCACCAGGCCGGTCATCCCCGAGTTTCCGGTCCGCAGCCGCAGCGGCCGCGCGTTCGAGCGGCTGCGCGAGCGCATGCGCCGCTATCACTTCGTCTGAGCGGCGAAAATGATGGACGCGGGCCGGGCGCGATCCGGATACATCGGTTCGCGAATCTCCGTCAGCGAATAGCCCGCGTTCGCGAACACGCGCACCCACGATTCGAGCGTTCGGAAATACCACGGCATCGACTCGGACCATGTACCGGGAATGGCGTCGAACGTTTCCGTCCGCCAGCCATCGGCGTAGGCACCATCGGCAGCAAAGATTGGATGCACGCTCTGAACGATCAGCCGCCCCTCGCGCGTCAGCAGCGGCAGTAACGCGCAACAGCTCCTCGGCACGATCATCGAGGATGGAGAAATTGGCCACGACCGTGTCGAATTGCGCTCCGAGGAGCGCAGGATTTGCCGCGAGCTCTTCATAGCTCACCACCAGGAACGTAGCACCACCCAGCGCCTGCGCCGCCTCGATCAATGGAGCCGAACCGTCGATCCCCGTGACGTCGATCCCCTGTGCGCTCAATGCCCGCGCCAGCCACCCCTCCCCGCAACCGACATCCAGCACGCGCCGCGGTTGCTGCTCGCGAATCGCGGTCACGATTGCTGCGTCGGTCACCAGACGCCGGCTCTCGATGCGCTGCTCCCGCACAGCCTCGCACCACGCCGACGAATTGGCGACCCAACTACGGCGCAAGTGATCGGATTCTGAGGACATGAATCTCAGCCGGCACTCTGCGATTGGATGCGCTCCAGTTCTTCGATACACGCTTCGACATGCGTCAGAACCGGATCGCCGGCGAAATCTTCGCGCTCAAGTGCATCGATCGCCCGCAGCTGCTCGAGGACTTCATCGGCCGGCAGGTCAGGCGCACGGCTGGCCAAACCGGCCAGCTCGGACGACAGCTCGGTGAGAAACCTCACGCGCTCATCGTCGTCTCGAGCGTCGAGCTTTTCGTCGGCGACGTACTCGCAAAGCAGCCCGAGCATCTCCTCGGGATCCGACCAGTCGATCAACGTGCTCATGTCGAGAACTACGAAACCATGGCCTGTGCCACGGTTTGCGCATTTCGAGATCCTTTCGCTCACACCCACCCACCCGCCCTTCGCTCAGGATGACGGGGGAGTGGACACCGCGCACTCTACTAGAAACCAGCTCAGTAGCCTGAGAACGCTGGTTCGTACCGGAACTTCCGTCCCTGGCAGGATGTCGGTGACAGCGTCACGGGCGGATGCACCTTGTCGTGCCCACGGTTCGGTGCATCGTTCGTTGCCGAGCCGACCAGCCGCATCCCGGCCCGGCGCAGGCGAAACGTCAGGATGCCGCCGTGCCCAAACGTGACATGGACACTCCCATTCGTTGCTTCGGACCATTGTCCCCCAAGGAAATCAGCCCGAGAGTCCTCGTTCCAACCCACCGAGTACCAGCCGGCCCCGGGGCCGCAGCATCGCGGAGAGTCGTTCGTCGTGAGCTCGACCACCTCGGGGATCGACTTGTAGGGAAAGGAACCACCGGAATGGGTCAGTGTGACCGTATAACAACCGGCCAGCCGAGGTTCGTGGAGAAGGACCTTCGAACTACCGGAACGATTGGGCTGCATCAACTCGCGCCTCGCGTCGTGGACGAGCGGCGGATTGGACGGCAACTCGGGACTGGCACACCCGGCTACCGCGAGCGTTGCCAGGAGAAGAGTGATTGCACCATCCGAGCGGGCCATACCTCTAGGACACTCGAGGCTCGGAATTCGAAACCAGCGAGCATGAGCACTCTTACAAGAGGTTGCGACCGCTTTCGAACGGGTTTCTGCGAAACGCCAACGAAACGGAGATCCCCAGAGGGCACGCCGCATTCGCCAGGTATCCCCAATCCGGTTGCCAGCGCAGAAGGGTCGTGATGAACGCTGCCAGCATTAGCGCCAACGGACCCAACCCCGACATGACCCAGAAATATCCCAGCGACTCATCCGACGGATTCACGGCCCTGGCGAGCAACGGCACGACGATCAGCCCGAAACCGAATGCCACAGGAACGAACAGGAGCGCACAACCCGCGTACGTTGTCGCGGCCACGGCCGTCTCCCTACTGGGTGCGATCATGAGTCCGCAGAGAGCCGCGAGCATGACGAGGACAACACCCGCCATGCCCGGCCGGCGAAGAAGCTCCGTGCTGTCTACTTCGTCGATCACGCCTCGGCCCGCCTCACTGTAGCACCCACCACACCGGTGCAGGGCCTATCTGCCGTAGCCTGATCCTGGCGGAGCGAACGCTCCGCGGACCTGCCAGCGTGAGAAATAGACCAACCAGGCTGCCATGATGATGATCCGTGCGAAGTGGTATCCGGGGCCTGATGTCGATTCGCCGGACGCAAGCCGCACGACCGTGACCACCACACCACCGGCGACAAAGGCGATGAAAAGCCAGTAAGCCCAGTTCTTGAGCTTCCACAGTCCGATTGCGACGACCAGCGACGAGATGTGGAAGAGGAGCCAGACTGCCGGCAGCACACCAAAGTCCGCACCCCGCACCCGCGCGACAATTCCCAGAACGCCCATCGCGGCAGCCAGAATAGCGGCAAGGGTGACGCCGGCCGGGCGTTCCGCGTCATCGTGGTCCATGCTCACGACGGGTATCTCTTTCGCATCGCTGCCACTGACGCTTTGACGAGTTTCTCGAGCACTCCGGCGTCGATGTCGGAAAGCCTTTTGATGTAGAGGCAGACCTTGCCCGTCCTGTGCTTTCCAAGCTGCTGCAGGAGCTCCTCGCGAGTTTCAAATCCATCTGCGATGTAGACGACAATCTCCGGTTTTCTGGACGAGAACCCGGCGAGGCATGCGTCGCCTTCGTGCCCGGTCGCGTACCGGTAATGGTAGCTGCCGAAGCCGACGATGTTTGTCCCCCACATCCTGGGCTCGAATTTCGTCACCTTCTTCATGAGCGCGGCGATCGCCACACAGTCTGCCCGGCGTCTTGGATCCTCGATGGTATCGAGATACTCCTCAACGCTTGCTTCCGTCTGCTTTGTCTTCAGTTCAGCCATGAAACCTCCGGGGCGAACGGCAGTGTCCTTTCATCGCTGATCACCTGGGGCGGCCGAAGAACAGGACATAGCCGTCGGCGTCCTTGAGCTCGAAACCACGCAAACCGTCATCCGTGTCTTTGAGCGGCTCGGAAAACTCGACATTGCGCGAAGCAAATTCGGCCGCCAGTGCGTCAGGATCCGGTACGCCAATGAATGCGTCCCAGCGTGCGATCCCTTTTTTGACGTCTCGTGTGTAGTTCGGCAGGGGAGCTACGCCAACGTCTTTGAGCAGGATCTGCGCACCGCCTCTGCGAACGATGCCGAAGAAGATGTCGTCCGGAGCAGGCCCCTGGAATGTGATCTCGAATCCGAGCCGGTCCCGGTAAAACGAAAGCGATGACGGCACGTGGCTCACGATGAAAAAGGGCGAGATGCCGGAAATCTCTGCTTGGGTCATGGGGACTGCTCCGTGCCGTTCGTGGGAAAGGTTGCCACGATCTCGATCCTTCCGACGATGTTGTCGTTCAGCTCTTCGAGCTCTTCCGCCGGAATCCACCATTCAGTGTGCTCTTCGCCGCCGACTTGATGGACTTCAAAGCGGTCGGCGAACTGCTTGCGAACGTTGAAGCGAGTCACGAAGCCGGCACCACTTTCAGGAACGTTCCAGTCGCGCGCGATCTGCTCCGCATAGCTCTGATTCGTCACCGGATAGAAGATGGGCTGACCCGGAAGACGAGGTGGCCAACGCTTCCAGTCCAGTTTCGCAACCAGTTCAAGCTCCTTCGGACCGGTCGGGCGGAACATCGTCACCACTTGGTCGCTCATCTCATGCCTGGCGGATTCTAGTACCAGCATGGAGCGTATGACTCGGACCATTGCTCGCTCTTTGAGCTGTAGACGACGACCTGCCCGCACACACCAGGGTTCTCCACGCCCAACTCGTACGTTCGACCGTCGGAGCGATAGCTGAAGCGGCCGATCAACCACGGTGCATCAGGAAACGGTTCCTCCCAGAGTCGCCACTCTTTCGGGTATGCACCGATTCGGAGACGGTGTTGCTCCAGCCGAGGTTTCAGGCTCGCTTCGACGAAGTGCTTCGCACGCCACAGGTCGATCCGGAAGATGACTGGGTTCGCGGCGAATGCGAGTGGGACCGACAGCAGGGCGACCATGGCGAAGCGGGACAACCATCGGCTTACGTGGCTAAGCCCGCGGATCACGCTGGTCACGATGGCTAGCACGAACAGGGTGATGGTCATCAGTGCGCCGATGACCAGGACGCGCTTCATCGTTTCGAACTCCGAATGCGCGAACGCGGCGACAGTCACGCCGACGACGCAGGCCGATGCGAGAACGATCAGTGCGCGTACTTTTCGGGACATACGGGTGCCGCGGTTCCTGTCGGCTGGAGCGCAGGATTAGACGCCCGCGATTTTTTTTGTGCTCCCTTTCTCACCGCGCCATCCACCCGCCGTCCACCGTGATTGTCGTTCCGTGCACATACGCGGACGCATCCGACGCGAGAAATACAACCGCGCCTTGCAGATCTTCGGGCGTTCCCCAGCGGGCGGCGGGGATTCTCGCGAGGATGTCGCGGCTGCGGGTGGGGTCGTCGCGTAAGCCTTGGGTGTTGTCGGTGGCCATGTAGCCGGGGGCGATGGCGTTGACGTTGATGCCTTTGGGGGCGAGCTCGTTGGCGAGGGCGCGGGTGAGGCCGAGGAGGCCGCTCTTGGCGGCGGTGTAGGCGGGGACGCGGATACCGCCCTGGAAGGAGAGCATCGACGCGATGTTGATGATGCGGCCGCCGCTGTCGCGGGCGACGAGCGCTCGCGCGAAGGCGCGGCTCAGGGCGAAGACGGAGCGGAGGTTCACTTCCAGGACGGCGTCCCAGTCTTCGTCGCTGGTGTCGAGGGCATCGGCGCGGCGGATGATGCCGGCGTTGTTGACGAGGATGTCGGCGCGCTTGAAGGAGGAGATGACGGCGTTGAGGATGGTGTTCGGTGCGTCGCGATTGGAGAGATCGGCCTGGAATGCGAATGCGCGTTGGCCGCGGGCACGGATGGCGTTTTCCGTGGCATCGAGGTCTCCTCGGGCGATGACGGCGACGTCGGCGCCTGCTTCGGCGAGAGCGATGGCCATTGCCGCTCCGAGTCCGCGCGAGGCGCCGGTGACGATGGCTACGCGGCCGTCGAGGCGGAATCGATCGAGTGTGTTCATTCGGCGAAGGTTTCCACGCTCACGCGTCCTAACCGTCCGAGCTCGAGTCCGAGATACGCGCGGGCGTTGAAGAACGAGACGTCCTGAACGAGGCCGCCGAGCAGGTCGAGGTCGTGCGGCAGGAGGCCGCGGCGGACGTCGTCGCCGAGGAGGTTGCAGACCAGGCGGCGGAAATATTCGTGACGGGAGTAGGAGAGGAAGCTGCGCGAGTCGGTGACCATGCCGACGAAGCGCGAGAAGAGGCCCATGTTGGAGAGGGCGCGGATCTGCGCTTCCATCCCGTCCTTTTGATCGAGGAACCACCACGCCGCGCCGTACTGCATCTTGCCGGGCACGGAGCCGTCCTGGAAGTTGCCGATCATGGTGGCGAAGAGCTCGTTGTCGCGCGGGTTGAGGTTGTAGAGGATGGTCCGGGCCAGCTGATTGTGCTCGTCGAGGCGGTCGAGGAAGCGGGCCAGCGGCCGGGCCATCTCGAAGTCGCCGACCGAGTCGAGGCCAGTGTCGGCGCCCAGCCTTCGGCGTAAACGGCTGTTCGTATTGCGCAGCGCGCCGAGGTGATACTGCTGCACCCAGCCGCGCCCGTGATCCATTATGGCGAAGTGGTGCAGGAGAAGTGACTTGTAACGCAGGGCCTCGTAGCCGTTGACGGCATGGCCGCTGCGCAGCTTCGCGAACGTCGCGGCCACTTCGCCTTCCGTGAACTCTTCGGCGTCGATCTGTTCCAGCCCGTGATCGGAAGCGCGGCATCCGGCATCGTGAAACTCCGCATGGCGCCGGTCGAGCGCGTCGAACAGTTCCTGGAGATTGCCGATCGGAATTCCGGCCACGGCTTCGAGCCGGTCCAGCCACGCATTGAACGTTGATGGATCATGAATCGCCAATGCCGCATCGGGACGCCACGTCGGAACGACGCGCGTGTCCGGATCCGCCCTTTGTGCGAGCGCGTGGTGATGCTCGAGCGAATCGGCCGGATCGTCGGTCGTACAGACGATGGCGACGTTGAATTCGCGCAACAGTCCCTGCGTCGAGAATGCAGGCTGCCGCAGGCGTTCGTTGCAATGATCGTAGATCGCGCGCGCGGTGGCAGGGGAGAGAAGGTCGGTCCGGCCGAACGGACGCTTCAGCTCCAGATGCGTCCAGTGGTACAGCGGATTGCGCAGCGTGGCCGGAACGGTCTTCGCCCAGGCTTCGAATTTCTCCCAGTCGGTCGCGTCGCCGGTGCAATAGCGCTCGTCGATGCCGTTCGCGCGCATCGCCCGCCACTTGTAGTGGTCGCCGTCCAGCCAGATCTCCGTCAGTGAACGGAACTGATGATCGGAGGCGATCTGCGCCACCGGCAGGTGGCAGTGATAGTCGATGACCGGCAGGTGCGCGGCGTAGCGGTGATAGAGCTCGCGCGCGGTGTCGGTCTCCAGCAGAAAATCGTCGTGGATGAACGGCTTCATACGTCGGCGGGCTGCAGTCGCGGCACGAGCGCGTGGATGACGGCGAGGGCCACCAGATAAGCGATGCCGGCCAGGAAGAAGACCGTGTGATAGCTGCCGGTGAGCTGCAGGATGTGACCGGTGGCCGTGGCGATGAACATGCCGCCGATGGCGCCGGCCATGCCACCGAAGCCGACCACGGAGCCGACCGCGCGGCGCGGGAACATGTCCGAGGCGGTGGTGAAGATGTTCGCGCTCCAGCCCTGATGTGCGGCGGCGGCGAGACTGATCAGCGCCACGGCCGCCCAGAGACTGCTGACCTGCGAGGCGAAGATGATCGGCACGACCGCCAGCGCGCAGACGAGCATGGCCGTCTTCCGCGCGGCGTTGACGCTCCAGCCGTTCTTGATGAGGCGCGAGGAGAGCCAGCCGCCGCCGATGCTGCCGACGTCCGCGACGACATAGATGACGATGAGCGGCGGTCCGAGCTTGCTGAGCGTGAGGCCGTGTTTCTCATTGAGGAACTTCGGGATCCAGTAGAGATAGAACCACCACACCGGATCGGTGAGGAACTTGCCGAGCGCGAACGCCCAGGTCTGGCGGAGGCCGACGATGCGCATCCACGGAATCGGCGTGACGGCTTCCTGAGGATCGCTGCGGATGTAGGCCAGCTCGCCTGCCGAGACACTCTTGTGCGTCTCCGGCGCGTTGTAGAGCCAGAGCCAGAAGAAGAGCCAGATGAAGCCGATCGCGCCGGTGAGGAGAAAGGCCACCTGCCAGCTCCACGTCAGCGCGATGACCGGCACGATGGCCGGCGCGATGATGGCGCCGAGGTTGCTGCCGCCGTTGAAAATGCCGGTGGCCAGAGCGCGCTCGCGTTTCGGGAACCACTCCGCGACGGTCTTGATCGCCGCCGGGAAGTTCCCCGCTTCGCCGATCCCGAGGCCGAAGCGCGCCAGTCCGAACCCGAACGGCGTGCGCACCAGCGCATGGGCCATGGCCGCCAGACTCCAGAAGACGATGGCCACGGCGAAGCCGAGCTTCGTGCCGATCACATCGAGCACGCGGCCGACGAGCAGGAGGCCGATGGCATACGCGGCCTGGAAGGCGGTGACGATGTAGCCGTACTCGATCTCGGTCCAGCCGATCTCTTTCTGCAGCGTCGGCGCGAGGATGCCCAGCACCAGGCGGTCGATGTAGTTGATGGTCGTTGCGAAGAGCAGCAGCGTGCAGACGATCCAGCGGACGTAGCCGCGCTTCGGAGGAGCGGATGCCGCGGGATCGGAGACCGTGTCGGGCGTGATCGGTTCAGCGCTCATCGGATGGCCACCGTCCTCAGGTTGCGCCAGACGCGTCCGGCGGGGAATTCATAGGCGTCGAGCGACTCCGGCTTCATGGTGATGCTGTAGCCGGGGCGTTCCGGCGCCACATAGCGCGCGTTGCGGATGACGCACGGGTCGGTGAAATGCTCGTGCAGGTGATCGACGTACTCGCACACGCGGTTCTCCAGACTGCCGCTCACGGCGATGTAGTCGAAGATCGAGAGATGCTGCACGTACTCGCACAGGCCGACGCCGCCGGCATGCGGACAGACCGGCACGCCGTACTTCGCGGCCATGAGCAACACGGCCAGGACCTCGTTGACGCCGCCCATGCGGCAGCTGTCGACCTGCAGGAAACGGAGCGCGTTCGACTGCAGCAGTTGTTTGAAGATGACGCGGTTCTGCACCACCTCGCCGGTGGCCACGCCGATCGGCTCGATGGCGCGGGCGATGGCGGCGTGCCCGAGGGCGTCGTCGGGACTGGTCGGCTCCTCGATCCAGTAGGGGTCGAACGCCGCCAGCGCTTTCATCTGCTCGATGGCCTCGCCGACGTCCCAGCATTGATTGGCGTCCATCATCAGCAGACGCTCGGGGCCGATCTCGTCGCGCATCAGCGCCGCGCGGCGGATGTTGTCGTCGAGGTTGCGTCCGACCTTCATCTTGAACGCCGTCCACCCTTGCGCGATCGCTTCGCGGCAGAGGCGGCGCACTTTGTCGTCGGAGTAGCCGAGCCAGCCGGTGGAGGTGGTGTAGGCGGGGAAGCCGTCGCGCAGCATCTCCCGTTCGCGGGCCGCTCTGCCGTCTTCTTTGGCGCGGAGGATGTCGAGCGCTTCCTCCGGTGTGAGGACGTCGGTGATGTAGGTGAAGTCGATGGCCCGGACGATCTCCTCGGGGGCCAGGTCCGCGAGCAGCTTCCACATCGGCTTCTCTTCGCGCTTGGCCCACAGGTCCCACACGGCGTTGATCAGGGCACCCGTGGCCATGTGCAGGATCCCTTTCTCGGGGCCCAGCCAACGGAGCTGCTTGTCGACGGTGAGATCGCGATAGAAGCCGCGGAAATCGTCGAGGATCTCGTCCAGCCGGCGGCCGATGACGTGATGCTTCAGGGCGTGCACGGCCGTGACGACGATCTCGTTGCCGCGGCCGTTCGTGAACGTGAGGCCGTCGCCGGAGAGGCCCGTGTCGGTGGAGACCGTGACGTAGGTGGCGGAGTAATCGCCGAGGTTCAGGGCATCCGACCCGTCCATGTCCAGCGAAGTCGGAAAGCGGATGTCCCGCACGTGGACTTCCGTGATCTTCGGGGTCGCCCTCGGCATCATCGCCATGATGCTGCTCCTCCTCTTGCCAGAGGGCAGAGGGCAGAGCGCAGAGGGCAGAAGATTTGCCGGCCTTTTTCTTCTGCCCTCTGCCCTCTGCGCTCTGCCCTCCGATTCATTGATTCACACCGCTGGCGAGAAATCCGCCGTCCACCGTGAGTACCTCTCCATTGATGTAGCTGGCGGCCTCGGAGGCCAGAAAGACGCACGCGCCGGAGAGCTCTTCGGTGCGGCCGAAACGCCCCAGCGGCGTGCGCAGCAGGAACTCCTTGCCGCGGTCTGTCCCGTCGAGCAGCGCGGAGTTGAGCGCGGTGCGATAGACGCCGGGGGCGATGGCGTTCACGTTCACGCCGCGTCGTCCCCACTCGACCGCGAGAGCGCGCGTGAGCCCGGCCACGCCGGCTTTGCTGGCCGTGTACGCGGCCACTTCGAACAGGCCGACGAACGACGCCAGCGAGGCGATGTTGACGATGCGGCCGTAGCCGCGCTCCAGCATGTGCCGGCCGAAGACCTGGCAGGCGCGCCACGAGCCGGTGAGATTCGTCTCCACGATGGCGCCCCATTCCTCGTCGGTCACATCGAGCGTCGGCGTGCGCTTGGTGATGCCCGCGCAGTTGACGAGGATGTCGATCTTGCCGAGCTCCGTGAGCGTTTGAGCGAGCGCTGCTTCGAGCGAGGCGCGGTCGCTCACGTCCGCGGTGACGCGCACGGCACGGCGGCCGAGCGCTTCCACTTCCGCGGCCGCCGCGTCGACCTGCTCGGCGCGGCGCGACATCGGAACGACGTCTGCTCCCGCTTCGGCGAGACCGCGCACGAGAGCCAGTCCGATCCCGGACGTCCCCCCGGTGACGACCGCAACACGGCCGGCGAGAGGAAGCCCGGGCGTCGTCACGACACGGCCCCCACGACTCTCGACGGCAGCACTCCCGCCGGCAGCTGCAGTTCCTCGGAGGCCTGTGCCGTCCGCGCCATCTCGAGGTGACGCGTCATCTCCAGGCGGGCCCGCTCCGGGTCGCGGTCGCGGATGGCCTGATAGATCCGCCGGTGCATCTCGGCGGATTCCTTGAGATCGTGGGCGCGCTCGACGGTGAGCCGGCGCTGTTCGTAGACGAGCGACGAGATCATCTCCACCAAAGCGACGAGAACCGGGTTCCCGCCGCCATGGGCCACACAGCGATGAAAGCGCACGTCGTGCACGAGAAACGTCTGCGGATCGTCGAGGCTGGCGAACATGCCGGTGACCTCTTCGCCCATCGGCGCGAGGCGATCAGAGAGACCGCGCTCCGCCGCCAGGCCGGCGGCGCCGACTTCGAGGACTTTGCGCGCCTCGAAGATCTCGTCGCGCGTGAAGCCGTGCAGCGCGGCCAGGAAACTGAGCGGACCCGCGCCGAGGCGCGGCGGACCGCCGGTGATGAACGTGCCGGCGCCCTGGCGCGACTCGGTCACGCCCATGGCCGCCAGCGCGTGCAGCCCGGCGCGGACGGTGGGACGGCTCACGCCGAGCTCCTGCGCCAGCTCGCGCTCGGGGACGAGCCGGTCGCCGGGGCGGAGCTCGCCGCGCTCGATGAGCAGGGCGATGTGGCGCACCACCTGATCGGATTGGACGTCGAGCGGAGCGGATGCTTCATTCTTCTTCTCGGATTTCACGCAATGCCGCCTTTCGAACGGGAGAGTCGGATCGCGTGATGATACTGGTTCCGCATGGCTTGGTACCGGCTAATGGCTTGACCAATTCTCTACACCGGCGTGCAGTTGTCAACAGATGGATTGACCAATTTCAAGACTCAAGGGTAGGATTCGACCGATTCTGCGGCGATTGTAGCGAGTGAGATCGGAATTGGTATGACCTCATGACCAAAGTTCGTCCGACTGTTCTGCTGCTCCTGACGCTGGCTTCCGTGCTGCCGGCCCTGCCTTCCGCGGCCGCGGCGTTCCGGAACCCGGTGCTCTTCGCCGACTACTCGGATCCGGACGTGATCCGCGCCGGCGACGGTTACTACCTGGTGGCCTCGAGCTTCCAGGCCGTGCCGGCGCTGCCGATTCTCCATTCGCGCGATCTCGTGAACTGGACGATCGTCGCCCACGCCGCCGACCGCCTGCCGCCCGAGTTCGACCGGCCGCAGCACGGCAACGGCATCTGGGCGCCGAGCCTGCGCCAGCACGCCGGCTACTTCTGGATCTACGCCGGCGATCCCGATCGCGGCATCTTCATGACCCGCGCGCGCGACCCACGCGGACCGTGGGAACCGCTCACGCTCATCAAAGAAGCGAAAGGCTGGATCGATCCCTGCCCCTTCTGGGAGGACGACGGCTCGATGGTCCTCGTCCACGCCTGGGCCAAAAGCCGCGCGGGATTCAACGGAGTGCTGACGATGCGCCGGATGAGTGCCGACGGACGGCGCGTCCTCGACGAAGACGGCGTGCGCGTATTCGACGGACGCGAGCGGCACCCGACGATCGAAGGCCCGAAGCTCTACAAACGCCACGGCTGGTACTACATCTTCGCCCCCGCCGGCGGCGTGAAGCGCGGCTGGCAAACGGTGTTGCGCTCGAAGAACCTGTTCGGCCCCTACGAAGACAAGATCGTCCTCGAGCAAGGCGCCACCACGATCAACGGCCCCCATCAGGGCGCATGGGTCGAAGCAGCCGACGGCACGTCCTGGTTCCTCCACTTCCAGGATCGCGGCGCATACGGAAGGGTCGTGCACCTCCAGCCGATGTCGTGGGTGAACGACTGGCCGGTGATTGGTGACGACGGGGAGCCTTTGTTGGACGGGACCTTTATTGTGGATGCACGAGGGAGACGGTTCACCACAGAGACACAGAGACGCAGAGGGGGACGGAGAAAAGCGATTGTTTTGATTTCTCCGTCCCCCTCTGCGTCTCTGTGTCTCTGTGGTAAGCCCCGGTCGTATCCCTGTGACAACCGGCTGGCGAACGCAGCGCGAGAGCCGCCCCTCACCCTAGCCCTCTCCCCGAAGGGGAGAGGGGACTGGGTTTCCCAAGTACGCGCATTACCCGCCAGAGGCGCGCGCAGCTCAGCCGGGACTGGTTTACGCAAGTACGCGCAGGACCCGCCCGAGGCGCGGGCAGCTCAGTCCCCTCTCCCCTCCGGGGAGAGGGCTAGGGTGAGGGGCGGCTCTCGCGCTACAGGAACACATCTCGAATGGCAGTGGCACGGCAATCCGTCGCCTGATTGGGCAACGTGGGATGGCGATTCGTTGCGGTTGTCGGCGGTCCCATCGCGCGCGAATCTCTGGGAGGCCACCAACCTCTATCTACAGAAGTTCTCCGCGCCGGCTTTCACCGTCACGACTCTTCTCGACGCATCCACCTTACGCCTCGGCGAGCGTGCGGGACTGTTGATCATGGGCATGGATTACTCCGCGCTCACGATCACGCGCACAGGAGAAGGGCTGGTGCTGCGACGGGTCGTGACGCGGAATGCGGATCAGGGCGGGGTCGAGGTCGAGTCGGGGGCGGTGCCGGTTCGTGGTGCGGTGCATCTCCGCGTCACCGTTGCTCCGGAAGCGGTCTGCCGTTTCAGCTATAGCGACGATGGGCAGACGTATGAGCCGCTCGGTGCCGCGTTCGTGGCGCGGCCGGGACGGTGGATCGGCGCGAAGGTGGGAGTGTTCGCGTCGGCACAGCCGGATGCGAAGATGCGCGGTCACGCGACGTTCGGCGGGTTCCGCGTCGAGCCGTTCGAGGTCGCCGAGTCGGCCAGCCTCGTCGTCGCGCAGGACGGCAGCGGCGATTTCCGCACGATCCAGGAGGCGGTCGACGCCATTCCGGCCGACAACGCGGACAACCGCACGATCCTCGTCCGCAACGGCGTGTATCGCGAGAAGGTGAGGATCGACAAGAGCTACGTCTCGATCGCCGGCGAGGACCGCGAGGGCACGCGCATCGAGTTCGCCGAGCTGCGCCGCAACTGGCGGGCGTCGCATCCCGATGACTGGGGCGCCGCAGTGGTCAACATCGGCCACGGTGTGACCGATGTGACCGTCGCCAACCTGACGGTCCTCAATGATTATGGCCGCAGGAATGGCGGCGAGGACGATCACCAGTTCGCCATCCGGGCCATGGAGACGTCCAACCGCATCGCCGTGCTGCATGCCAACGTGATCGCGGACGGCGGCGATACGTTCAGTCCGTGGAACGCGGAGTCCGGTCTGTCGTACGCGGCCGACTCGTATTTCGAAGGGCACGTCGATTTCGTCTGCCCGCGCGGCTGGTCGTACATCACGAACAGCCGCTTCTTCGGGCACAGCAAGACCGCCGGGATCTGGCATGACGGCAGCCGCCAGAAGGACCAGAAGTTCGTCATTCGCCATTCCTCGTTCGACGGCACGCCCGATTTCGTCCTCGGGCGCAACCACCGCGATGCGCAGTTCTATCTGCTTGACGCGCAGTTCTCGCCGGCCATGGCCGACCGTCCCATCTATCCGGCAGTGGCTCCCGATCCGCGCCAGTGGGGCGAGCGTTACTACTACGCCAATGCGCGCGGTGATCGCGGCAACCTGGCCTGGTTCGCCGACAACCTCGCCGCCGCGGACGGTTCGCCGCGCGATGAAGACGTCACGGCGGAGTGGACGTTCTCCGGACAATGGCTCCCGGCCGCGCTTCCGCCCGTGCTGCCGTTCGCCGCGATCCCTCGTCCCGAGAACGGATGGCGCTGGGTCGAGCCGTCGGGCGTCACGCTGCAGTGGACCGCCGGCCGTAATGCGCGCGCGCAGCGCGTCTATTTCGGCACTGGCGACACTCCCCAGTTTCGCCTGGAGCAGAGCGGGACGAAGTTCGATACCGGACCGTTGCAACCGGGCCGGACGTACACATGGCGCATCGACTCGGTCACGCCGGCCGGCATCGTGCCCGGTCCCGTCTGGTCGTTCCGTGCCGATCCGCGCAACGTGCGCATCGCCCTCGTCGGCGATTCGACGGTGACCGAGAAATCAGGATGGGGCCGCGGCTTCAAGGCCGGCGTCGCCGACACGGCAGCGGTGTGGAATCTCGCCCGCGGCGGGCGGAGCACGAAGAGCTACCTCACTGAGGGGTATTGGCAGGACGCGCTGCGCCGCAAGCCCAGTCATGTGCTGATTCAGTTCGGGCACAACGACGTGGAAGGGAAGGGTCTCGATCGCGAAACCAGCATCGACACCTTCCGCGCCAACCTGCGCCGCTACGTCGACGATGCGCGCGCCATCGGCGCGAAGCCGATCCTCGTTACCTCGCTGGTGCGCCGGAACTTCGATTCTGAAGGGAAGATTCAATCGGATCTCGTCGAGCGGGTGGAGGCCACGCGCGCGGTGGCCGCGGAACGGGACGTCCCGCTCATCGATCTGCACGCGAAGAGCATCGAGCTTTCCAATGTCTCGCTCGGACCGATCAAGACCGATGGCACGCTCGACCGGACGCACCTCAATGACGCCGGCAGCGCCTTGTTCGGCGCGGTCGTGGCTGATGAACTGAAGCGTGCCGCACCGGAGCTCGCGCCGCACATCCGCGAGCAGAAGATCGCGCCCGTCCCGCCGGCCTGGTCGGTCCGCATGGCCGACTCGGTGATGAAGCGCACGCCCGATCCGATGATGCTCGACGCCACGGACGCGCCGCGATGGGAGTACACCGCCGGCCTCATTCTCAAGGCCGTCTTCGACGTCGCCCAGCGCACGGGCGACGAGCGTTACTGGAAGTACGCCAAGGCGTACTACGACGGCTTCATCGGCGCCGACGGCTCCATCCGCGCCTATCGCATTGACGAGTACAACATCGACCGCGTCAATCCCGGCAAGCCGCTGTTCCTGCTCTACGCCAAGACGAAAGACGAGAAGTATCGCAAGGCCATCGAGATCCTGAGGCAACAGATGCGCGAGCACCCGCGCACCTCCGAAGGCGGCTTCTGGCACAAGAAACGGTACCCGCACCAGATGTGGCTGGACGGGTTGTACATGGGCGCGCCGTTCCTCGCGCAATACGCGCGAGATTTCAAGGAGCCGGCGCTGTTCGATGACGTGATCAAACAATTCGTATTAATGGAAACGCACGCGCGCGACGACAAGACCGGCCTCCTGTTCCACGGCTGGGACGAGAGCCGCGAGCAGAAGTGGGCCGATCCGAAGACCGGCCGCTCGCCGGCGTTCTGGGGCCGGGCCATGGGCTGGTACGCCATGGGCCTGGTGGAGACGCTCGACTTCATCCCCCTCGATCATCCCCGCCGCCGCGAGCTCGTCGCCATCCTGCAACGCCTCGCCGAAGCGGTCACGCGCGTGCAGGACCCGAAGACGGGTTTGTGGTGGCAGGTCGTCGACCAGCCCGGCCGGGAAGGCAACTACCTCGAAGCCTCCGTCTCCACCATGCTCAGCTTCACTCTCCTCAAAGCCTCCCGCCTCGGCTACATCGACGCCAAATACGCCGCCGCCGGCCGCCGCGCCTACGAAGGTGTCATCAAGGAGCTCATCGAAGTCGACAAAGACGGCCTGGTCAACATCCACCGCGTCTGCCAGGTCGCCGGGTTAGGCGGCGACCCCGAGAAAGGCGAGCGCTATCGGGACGGGACGTATCAGTACTACGTCACCGAAAAAATCCGCAGCAACGATCCCAAGGCGGTGGGGCCGTTCATCTTCGCTAGTCTGGAGATGGAACGAAGGTGAGTGTTCGCAAGCGCCGTGTAAGGCGGCTCCCGCGGTGCTCCTACGCAAGATAGGGCGTCTGCGTTTCCTGGCATGCGTGTATTCACCACAGAGCTCACAGAGAACACAGAGGGGATAGCGGAGAAAAGCAATCTTTTTAGAACTGCAGAATTCTGCTTTTTTGAAAGATTGCCTTTCTCCGCCTCCCCTCTGTGCTCTCTGTGAGCTCTGTGGTGAATACACGCATGCCTCAGGACATACGGTGAATTTCTTGCGTCACGTCCACTTAGCGCGTGGTTTCCGTCATTGATTTCCGCAACGCACCAACATCAATCGTCGCATCCGATCCCAATTCCCGAGAGAGCCGATCCAACCACTTCCGCCGTTCAACAACATCTGACGGCACGACAAGAGAACGCGTCGTCGCCGCACGCACCGGATACCCGCCCACCTCTTCCTGACTATCGATAATCCTTCCCGTCCCATCGATCACGCTACTCACGATGCGCGCGTCGACCGGATCGCGTCGCGCAGGGCGTGATCCGGCGGTGCGGAGCACGCGCAACGCCGCGTCCCACGGCGGCATCACGGAAAGCTGTGGCGCGGGCAGGACTACGACACCGTCATCAACAGCCGACACCCCAATGACGACGTTGTCGCGCATGGCCACCCTCCCGCCCGGGTCGACGCTTTTGACGAAGAAGCGTCCGCGTGTATCCGGTCCGGCGATGGCCACGTTTCCCGCGAGCACGACTTCGGCCGGCGCGAGGATCTTTTTCGCGCCGCGCGCGCCGACGCCGACGCAGGCGGAGCCCCAGTTGTACAGGAGCGATTCGCGGACGACGGCGCTCGTGCCGCCTTTGAGGCGCGGGTTGCGCTCGCGGTTGTGGGCGTAGAGACAGCCTTCGATGGTGACGTTCCGGACGCCGTCGTGCACGAGCGTCCCCTTCGAGTGCTCGCCCTTCGGATGCGTGGAGCGCGAGAGCGCCTCGGCGATGAGGCAGTGGCGGAAGGTGATGTCGTGCGCCGTGGCGTCGGGGCCATCCGCCGAGGTGACGTCGGCCGGTCCGGAGGCGGAGAGGTTCTCGTCCACCCCCCACGTCGCCGAGCAGTGCTCGAACAGGACATCGTGGACCGGTCCGGCGCTGGAACGGCGCACGCCCAGCGCATCCGGCGCCCAGCCGGTCGTTGTCCCGTCGCCTACCGACGACTTCATGCCTCGTCCGTCCCCCGGGCGAACAGCCAGATGTTGAATGACGACGTCGTGGGTCTCGACGATCAGGCCGCCGCGGATGAGCGTGATGCCGGGATCGGGCGCGGTCTGGCCGGCGATGGTCGCGTGGGGCTCACGCAAAACGAAGGTCTGACCCCGAAGATCGATGACGCCACCCACTTCGAAGACGATCAGGCGCGGTCCCGCAGCCTCGATGGCGGCGCGCAGCGAGCCGGGACCGTCCGCGGCGAGCGTGGTCACGCGCAGGACCTTGCCGGAAAGACCACCTGTCGTCTCTGCTGCGGCAATTGGTCTGACCAGCACTACCAAAAATAGCCAGAAACAGGCGTAATGAAGCCATATGAGCGAGTGAAACCGGTTGATATCGGCGTTAGTGGTCATACAAGTACTTGACTCTCTGGTTCTGTTGGTCATATAACACACCAACCGAAAAACACGACCCGTCGCCCAGGAGGAGGTTGCCATGAAGCAACAAAACGGCCTGTTCTGCGCGGTGCTCAGCGCCCTGCTGCTCATTCTGGTGAGCGTTCCCGGTTCAGCTCAGGATTTCCGCGGTGCGATCACCGGAACGGTGACCGACTCGACCGGCGCCGTCCTGCCGGGCGTGACGGTCACGGTCACCAATATCGCCACGAACCTGGCCAGCCCCACCGTCACGGACGAGCGGGGTTACTACCAGGTCCGCTATCTCATCTCCGGCACCTACACCGTCGAAGCGCAGCTCGACGGCTTCAGGACGGTGCTCCGGAAAGGGATCGCCGTGCGCGTGGGCGACGCCCTCAAGATCGATCTCACCCTGGAGGCGGGCGGCGTGGAAGAGGTGCTGACCGTGACCGCGGCCGCGCCGATCCTGGAGACGGGCGGCGTCACCGGCCAGGTCATCGACAGCAATCAGATCCAGCAACTGCCCCTCGGCGACGGCACGGCGTACATGCTCAGCCGCCTCGCGCCGGGCGTCATCGATTCCTCGGATCTGCATTTCTCGCGGCCGATGGACAACGGCAACCTGGCCGGCATCGTGGCCAACGGCGCCATGGGCGGGAACGAGTTCACGCTCGACGGCGCTCCGAACCGCGTCTCGCCCAACAACACCACCGCCAACAACAACAGCGGCGTGGTCGGCTTCTCGCCGCCGTCGGACGCCATCGCCGAATTCAAGGTCCAGACGAACGCCTTCGATGCCCAGTCCGGACACACGGCCGGCGCCACGGTCAACCTCGCGCTCAAGACCGGCACCAACGCCATGCAGGCCAGCGTGGCCTACTTCAACCGCAGCGACTCGCGGTCGGCAACGCCTCTCCTGTCCAAGCGCGCCGGTGCCGAAAAGCCGACGCGCGAGTACGACCGCTACGCCGCGACGCTCTCCGGTCCGATCCTTCGCGACCGGACGTTCTTCATGGTGTCGTTCGAGCACCTGCTCGACGTCCAGCCCGAGCCTTCGACCTACACGGTGCCGACCGCCAAGATGCGGAGCGGCGACCTCTCCGAGTGGGGCGTCTCGATCTTCGACCCGCTCACCGCCACCGGCAGCGCCAACACGCGCACCGCTTTCCCCGGCGCGATCATCCCGGGAGCGCGGATCAATCCGGTGGCTCGTGCCTACGCACTGCTCTATCCCGAGGCCAACCGCGCCGGCCTGGAGAACAACTACTTCACCAACCAGCTCCGGCCGTACGACTACAACGCATTACTGCTCCGGCTCGACCACAACTTCAACCCCGCGCACCGGCTCTTCGGAAACGGCTACTGGAACAAGCGCGAGGAAGACCGCTACAACTGGGCACTCGGCGCTCCCAACGCCACGGGCGCGGGCGAGATCAACGGCTTCGAAGTCACGCACGGCTTCGACTACCGCAGCAATCGCGGCGCGACGCTCGGCTATACCACCACGCAGAGCAGCAACCTGCTCTTCGACGTCATCGGCTCCTGGTCGCGGTTCGACGAGTACCGCCAGCCGGCGCAGGATTTCGACGTGGCCTCTCTCGGGTTCGCCGGCGCTTCGCTGGCGGCGATGGAAGGCTACGACTACCTGCCGCTGGTCACGTTCGGAGGCTTCAGCGCGGGCACGAATGCGGACTCGCGGATCGCCTCCCTCGGCGCGCAGCGCTCGGATTTCGGGACCGGCTTCAACCGGCCGTTCACGAATGTCTCGCTCTCTCCCACCGTGAACTGGCTCTACAAGAGCCACACCGTGCGGGGCGGATACGAACTGCGCGACCAACGCTGGGAGATCGACAACGCGCCGTACATCCGCTTCCACTTCAACGGCGCCTATACCCGCGCCAACAACTCCGCCACGCTCAACGATCCGGCCCAAGGCTGGGCGCAGTTCCTCCTCGGACTGCCGACCACCGGCACCAACACCGTGGCCACTCCCGGCTCCACCGCCAGCCAGTTCGAGATCGCCGCCGATGCGGACTACAACCAATCGTCGCACGCGCTCTTCGTGCAGGATGACTGGCACGTCAATCAGAACCTGACGCTCAACTTCGGCGTCCGCTTCGAGCTGCACAAGGCCTTGACCGAGTCGGAGGACCGCAACCTGGCCGGCTTCGACTCCACGATCGCCAGCCCGATCGAAGCCGCCGCCGTGGCCAAGTACGCCCTCAATCCGATCCCCGAGCTGGCGCCCAGCCAGTTCCACGTCAAAGGCGGTCTGCAATTCGCCGACGGCGCCATCTACGACGATCTCCACAAGTTCCTGCCGCGCGCGGCCTTCTCCTATCTGCTCGGACCGAAGACCGTCATCCGCGGCGGCGCCGGTCTGTTCAGCTACGACTACTACTTCGACGCCGGCAACCAGACCGGCTTCTCGCAGCCGACGCCGGTCCTCACCACCGAGAACAACGGCACGACCTTCCTCACCGATCTCACCAATCCTCTCCCCAGCGGACAGCTCATCCAGCCTCCGGGATCGTCCCTCGGCGCGGCCACCGGTCTCGGTCTCACCATCGGCACCATCGTTCCCACCGAGCGCGAGATCCCGTACTACACACGCTGGCAGATCGGCGCGCAGCGCGATCTCGGCGCGGGCTGGGTCGTGGAGATGAACTACGTCGACTCGCGCGGCAGCAACCTGCCGGTGTTCCGCGAGCTCAACGGCATCCCGTTCCAGTACCTGTCGACGTCGCGCACGAGAGACACCGCCAACGAGACGTTCCTCAGCGGTAACGTCCCCAATCCGTTCCAGGGTCTCCTGCCCGGTTCCACCATCAACGGCGCGAACATCTCCCGCTCGCAGCTCCTCCGTCCGTTCCCGCAGTACCTCGGCGGCGCGGCCAATGGCGCCGTCTCCGGCACGGGCACGGTCAGCGTCGGCACCGTGGAGTCGGTGGGATCGGACCGCTATCAGGCCGGCTCGATCCGCATCGAGAAGCGCTTCGCCTCCGGACACTCCATGCTGGCCACGTACACGCGCTCCAAACTGCGCGACAAGCTCAACTACCTCAACCCGGGCGACGGCATCCTCGAGGACCGCATCTCGCCGAACGATCGTCCGCATCGCGCATCGCTGGCCGCCACGTACCAGATTCCGTTCGGACGGGGCAAGCGCTGGGGCAACGATGCCAATGCCTTCATCGACGCACTCCTCGGCGGTTGGTCGATCAGCGGCACGTATCAGTACCAGACCGGTTTCCCGCTGCAGTGGAACACCAACATCTATTACGACCCCACCCGCGATCCGCAGGACCTCCACGCCAACCTCGGGCCGGATTGCGCGGGCGGCGGTATCAAGGGCCTCGATTGCCCGGCCTGGGACATCACCGGGTTCTACATCGCCAGCGCCACGTGCGATCCGAGCAATCCCAACGCGCCTGGGTCGACGTGCCGCACCGACCAGCGCATCGCCCTGCTCAACAACGTGCGCTACTTCCCCTCCACGCTCGAGCACGTGCGCACGGACGACCTGCACCTCATGGACATCGGCATCTACAAAACCTTCTCGCTGCCCGCCAACTGCGACCTGCAACTGCGCATCGAGACCATCAACGCCCTCAACTACACCGTGCTCTGGAACCCCAACCAAACCCCCAACTCCTCCAGCTTCGGCTTCATCAACCAAGACCGCAACAACCCGCGGGACATCCAGATCGGCGCAAAGTTGACGTTCTGAACCACCCCGTCATCCTGAGCGAGGCGGCCGGGTGGGTGTGAGCGAAAGGATCTCAAACTACGAAAAAACATGGCCTGTGCCACGGTTTACGCATTCTGAGATCCTTTCGCTCACTCACACCCACCCGACCTGCGCTCAGGATGACGGGGAGTGGGTTCTCGCGATGAAGTCATCAGAAAGTTTGAGCCGATTCATGCTCGCGATCTTCCTCGTCGCAGGCAGCTTCGTTTCCGCACGCGCCGCCGATGCCCCGTCGCTGAGCGTCACCATCCACAACGACCTGCCCTTCGCCCGGCGCTCCGAAACCGTCGAGCTCTCCGCCGCCTCGCTGGCTCCCCTCGGCGCCGATCTCACGAAGGTCCATGTGTTCGAAGAGGGCTCGACGCGCGAGGTGCTGGCGCAGGCGCTGGACCTCGACGGCGACGGCACCTTCGAGAGTCTCATCTTCCAGGCCGACGTTCCCGCCCGCGGCACGCGGTCGTTTGACTTGAAGTCAGGCGAGCGGCGGACGTATCGGAAGGAAGACTTCCGCGTCTACGGCCGCTTCAACCGCGAGCGCTTCGACGACTTCGCCTGGGAAAACGACCGCGTCGCGCATCGCATGTACGGTGCGGCGCTGGAGACGTGGCAGAAGGAGCCGCTCACCTCCAGCACGGTCGATGTGTGGCTCAAGCGCACGCGCCGCCTGGTGATCAACGACTGGTACATGGCGGACGACTATCATCGCGACACCGGGGAAGGCGCGGACTTTTATTCGGCCGGGAAGAGCCGCGGCTGCGGCGGGAGTGGCCTGTGGCGCGACGGACGTCTGGTGGTCTCGAAAAACTTTCGCGAGTCGCGCGTGCTGGCCAACGGACCGATCCGGCTCGTCTTCGAGCTGCACTATCCGTTGTGGAATGATGCTCCCGGCATCCGCTCCGAGACGAAACGCGTCACGCTCGATGCCGGCCAGAATTTCAATCGTTTCGAAAGCCGGTATGACGTCGCCAATGCAAATCTGAACGATGCGGATTTGAGGTATGCGGCCGGAATCAAGAAGCAGCTCCCCACCACGCAGCAACTGCGCGTCGAGCGCGGCGCCGGCTGGCTGCGCACGTGGGAACCGGTCAAGGACGGCGGCGGCGAATTCGGTTGCGCGGTCGTCTTCGATCCGAAAACCGTTGTCGACGTCACGGAAGCCGAGGGCAATCACCTCGTCGTGGCGCGCCCTCCGGCGGTTTACTACGTCGGCTCGGGCTGGGACCGGAGCGGAGATTTCGTGGAGATGGCCGACTTCGATCGCGCCATCGAGCAGTGGGTGCAGCGGATCGCCTCGCCGTTGCGCGTCGAGGTGAAGAGCCGATGACGGTCAGCCGGCGGGCACTGGTCCGCAACGTCCTCGTGGCTGGCACCGGTCTGGCGCTGGCCTCGCGGACCTCGTGGGCTCTGGTGAGCGATCCGTGGAAGGGTGCCGCCGATCTCGTGGCCCGCATCGCTCCGCCGCGCATCCCGCGCCGCGATTTTCCGATCTCGAAGTACGGCGCGAAACCGGGCATCGATGTCAGCGCCGCCATCCGCAAGGCCATCGACGCCTGTCACCGCGAAGGCGGCGGACGTGTCGTCGTTCCGGCAGGGGAGTACCTCACCGGCGCGGTCCATCTGAAGAGCCGCGTCGACCTGCACCTCGAAGCCGGCGCCACGCTGCGTTTTAGTCAGGATCCCGCGCACTATCCGCTCGTCTTCACGCGGTGGGAAGGCGTCGAGTTGATGAACTACTCACCGCTGATCTATGCCTTCGAATGCGAAGACGTGGCCGTCACCGGACCGGGCACGCTCGACGGACAGGCCGATGAGACGCACTGGTGGCCGTGGAAAGGGATCACCACCGGCCAGCGCGCGGACGTGACGAAGAACTCCGACGTTCCCGCGCCGCAGATCGCCGACCGCAATCAACTCTTCCAGCAAGCCGAAGACGGTGTGCCGGTCGCGCAGCGTATCTATGGACCGGGTCACTTTCTCCGGCCGTCGTTCATCGAGCCGTACCGCTGCAATCGCGTGCTCATCGAAGGCGTCACCATCCGCAATGCGCCGTTCTGGGTCACGCATCCCACGCTCTCCACGAGCGTCACCGTGCGCGGGATCAAGGTCATCTCCCACGGCCCCAACAACGACGGCTGCGATCCCGAATCGTGCCGCGGCGTGCTCATCGAAGACTGTCTCTTCGACACCGGCGACGATTGCATTGCCCTCAAATCGGGGCGCAATGCCGACGGCCGGCGTCTCAGCGCGCCCGTCGAGGACGTGGTCATCCGCAACTGTGAGATGAAGGACGGTCACGGCGGCATCACCATCGGCAGCGAGATCAGCGGCGGCGCGCGGAACGTGTTCGCTGAGAAGTGCAAGCTCGACAGCCCGAACCTCGAGCGCGCCTTGCGCTTCAAGACCAACACGCTGCGCGGCGGCGTGATCGAGAACGTCTACGTGCGCGACATCGAGATCGGCAACGTGAAGCTGGCACCGATCGAGATCGACCTGCGCTATGAGCCGGGCGATTCCGGCTCGTTCATCCCCGAGGTGCGGAACGTGACGGTCGAGCGCATGCGCTCGGCGAAGAGCAGGCATGGGTTGTACATTCGAGGATTGGAACAGGCGCCGGTGCGGAACATCGTCGTGCGCGACAGCGTCTTCCGAGGAGTCGAAGCGGGGCACGTCATCGAAGGCACGGTGGAGCTGACCATGAGCAATGTGACCGTCGAAGCCGCGCCCAAGAAGGAGGCCAAACCATGACAGTCGAACTGGCGCCGATTCAGGCGCAGACGTGCGTCGTCCGCGATACCGGCAGCCGCCGCGGACGGCATCTGAGCGTGACGCCGGAAACGACGGCAGCGCGTCATCTGCACTTTGGCCGGATCGTGCTTCATGCGCAGGAGTCCATCGCGTTCTCCACAGAGGATCGCGAGACCGCCTTCATCTGCCTCAAAGGCAGCGCTTCCATCAACGAGCACACGCTCGGCCTGTATGACGCGCTCTATCTCCCGCGTGATACGGATGTCACGATTCGCGCGGGCAGCGACGGCTGCGATCTCGCCGAGGTGGCGGCGCCGGTGGCGGCGCGGTATCCGATGAAGCTCGTCCGGTTCGACGATATTCAAGAGGATCCGGCGCTGCATTTCCGCACCGGCGGTCCGTCGTCGGAGCGCGACCTCAACGTCCTCATCGGTAAGAACGTCGAGGCCGGCCGGATCATGGCCGGCGTGACGTTCAGCCGTCCCGGCAACTGGACGTCGTGGCCTCCGCATGAACATGCGCGCCTGGCCGAGGAGGCGTACCTCTACATCGACATGCCCGATCCCGGCTGGGGCATTCAGCTCGTGTACAACGACCCGCGCAATCCCGAGCTCGTGGCCGTCGTGCGCGAAGGCGATTGCGTGCTCATGCCGCAGGGCTATCACCCGAACGTCTCCGCGCCCGGCGGCACGATCAACTTTCTCTGGATGATGGCCGCCGTCCGGGAAGGGGCCGACCGGCAGTTCGGCGTCGTCAATGTGCAGCCGGAGTACGCGCAGGGCGGCTCCGGGCTGGAAGCGTCGAGGAAGTAATCGATGGCGCTGACGATCAAACCGGTGTCTGATTGCCGCTACGACCTGGTCAGCCTCGGCGAGGTGATGCTGCGGCTCGATCCGGGCGACGGCCGCGTGGCCACCACGCGCACGTTCCAGGCCTGGGAAGGCGGCGGCGAATACAACGTCGCCCGCGGCCTGCGGCGTTGCTTCGGGCAGCGCACCGCCATCGTCACGGCGCTGGTCGACAATCCCGTCGGCCGTCTCGTCGAAGACCTGATGCTGCAGGGCGGCTGCGATCTCTCCTGGCTGCGCTGGGTGGCTGACGACGGCGTCGGCCGCAGCGCCCGCAATGGATTGAACTTCACGGAACGCGGCTTCGGCGTGCGCGCCGCGCTGGGCTGCTCCGACCGCGGCCACACCGCCGTGTCGCAGATGAAGCCGGGCGATGTCGACTGGGATCGCCTCTTTGGCGCCGGCGCCCGCTGGTTCCACACCGGCGGCATCTTCGCCGCGCTCTCCGAGACCACGCCCGACGTCGCGCGCGAAGCGATGCAGGCGGCGCGCAAACACGGCGTCATCGTTTCGTACGATCTCAACTACCGCCCTTCGCTCTGGAAAGGCATCGGCGGCGCCGAGAAAGCGCGCGCCGTCAACCGCGAGCTGGTGGCCCTGGTCGACGTGCTCTTCGGGAACGAGGAAGACTTCGATGTCGCCCTCGGCTTTCCCGCCGAGGGCGTCGATGAACATCTCGGCGCCCTCCCGGCGGACGCCTTCCGTCAGATGATCGGCCGCGTCCGTGCCGATTACCCCGGTCTGAGCGTCATCGCCACGACCCTGCGCGTGGCGCGCACGGCCACGCGCAACGACTGGGGCGCGATCGCCTGGTGCAATGATCAGTTTCACGAAGCGACGCCGCGCCCCGAGCTCGAGATCCTCGACCGCGTCGGCGGCGGCGACTCCTTCGCCTCAGGCCTCATCTACGGCTTCCTGACCGGCCGCGACCCGGCCTGGGCCGTCGAGTGCGGCGCCGCGCATGGCGCCCTGGCCATGACCACGCCCGGCGACACCAGCATGGCCACGCTTGCCGAAGTCGAGCGCGTCATGAAAGGAGGGACCGCGCGTGTCAGCCGTTGAGCACATCCGCGAGATCGGCATCGTCCCGGTGGTCCGCGCCACCTCGGCCGCCGAAGCCTTCGAGGCCGTTGAGGCCATCCGCGAGGGCGGCATCCCCATCCTCGAGATCACGCTCACAGTCCCTGGAGCGGTACAGATCATCGCCGAGCTCTCCCGCCGGATCGGCGACGACGCCCTCATCGGCGCCGGCACCGTCCTCGATGCCGAAGCCGCGCAAGGCTGCATCGCCGCCGGCGCCCGCTTCATCGTCAGCCCCTCGCTCGACATCCCCACCATCGACCTCTGCCGCCGCCTCGGCGTCCCCGTCTTCGCCGGCGCCCTCACTCCCACCGAAATCGTCACCGCCTGGAAAGCCGGCGCCGACGCCGTGAAAGTCTTCCCCGCCAACGCCGTCGGAGGCCCGGCCTACCTCAAGTCCGTCAAAGCCCCGCTCCCGCAGATCCAGCTCCTCCCCACCGGCGGCGTATCGCTCACCAACGCCGCCGACTTCATCCACGCCGGAGCCTTCGCCCTCGGCGTCGGCGCCGACCTCGTCGACCTCGGCGCCCTACGCAGGGGAGAAGCCGCGTTGATTACCGACAAAGCTCGCCAATACGTCGCTGCCGTCGCCGCTGCGAGAGCGTGACGCGGATTGCCCCGGCAGGGGCAGCAAGAAGGTAGCCGGTGGCAAGCCGCGGAGCGGCGCAGCCACCGGAAAATGTGTGTCGTTCATTGTTTCCGCCCCGGTAGGGGCGGCAGAGACAACCTGCGGAGTTCTGCCGCCCTACCGGGGCGGGAAATAGAAACATGCGTATGGCCCGGTGGCTGCGCCTCGCTTGCCACCGGCTACCCTCGTGCTGCCCCTACCGGGGCAATGGAGACCTGTCGAAAAGGAGGGTTCCTCTTCCGCTAACTTTGCCCGGCAGCACCGATCGAGCAAATTGCAGAAGTGGCGATGCTCCTCACGATGTCGCCGATATCGATCGTTGCTCCTTCCGAGCTGGCTCCAGCGGAGTACATGTCCTTCCAGCCCCGTTGAAGTTCACCCCGCGGTCGCTACGGATTATTCCGCCGCATCGCACGGCATGTTCCAATCGCGGAGAAAGCCAAAATCCGCGCGGCGATCCTTGCTACGCGGACCAGGGCGAAGTACAAGTTGGGCCGACCTAAGATTCGGGTGGCTACGACATACCCGAGGCATCGTAACGTGATGCGCCAGCGGGTCAGGTCGTTCTTTGTCGCCGGAACCGTTCCCAAGCCAGGCCCAGGGCTGCGATCACCACCCACCAGAGAAGCACCGTGCTCAACACACCGGCCGCATTCGGCGCAGGAAGACCGAGCGCCCGGAGCCAGGACTTCACGACAAACCCAAACCAAAACACGCGATGAGGCTCGGCCCCGAAAAGGAGGAGTACGCCCACAGTCACTGCGGCCCCGATCGGCGCGAGCACGACCAGAAAAATGACCCGGTAGACGGGACGGTCGCGAGCAGTCACAGGCACCGCCGGTTCTTACCGCGAGAGGTTGAGTAATGTGCGTCGGCCTCGTGCACGAGTCAAGCATCTCAAAAAGTCGACGACTTTTTCATTCGTGACGAGTTCGTGAACAACGAGCTCGTTGTTCAGCTTCAAAAGGTCATCGACGCCACCCAAAGAGTCGACGACGCTTTGATTGAAGTCGAGGACCTCACCGAAGCGGTCGTCGTGTCCTCCCGTGGGGACGAAGGATCTCGGCCAAAGAGTCGCTCGACCTCACCGGAGGACACCGCGACTCCTGCCAACAGTTCACGACTTATTCGGTCTGGTCGAAACCGGCTGGGAAAGAGTCGAAGCACCCCACCGAAACAGTCGCCGGCCGTTTCATTGAGTCGAGTGTCTTAAACGTTTCATACACTGGACTCTTTGACAGGCGTCGCCGGCCTTTTGACTGGGGCGAGTGTCTCATTGGATGAAGACAGTGACTCCTTGGCTGGAGTTGCCGGCTTCTTGGCCGGGATCGAGTGACTTCATCGATGGAGACAGTGACGTCACCCCAGGAGTCGTCGACTCTTTGGGTGAAGTCGATCACTGTCGGGCCGGAGTCGCCGGCGCTTTGGGTGAGGTCGGTGACGGCTACGCCGAGGTCGTGGACTCTTTGGGTGAGGTCGGGTGACCGTCGCAGCCGCGAGAGCGTCCCATTATTCGCAGAGACGGATGCTGGTTCGGCTCTCGAGCGGATACGTCGATGCCTTCACGCTCGGATCGGGCCGCTCAGTCCAATAGAGCCACTCACAGTGTTGGACGGGCGTGCCGTGGAGCATCAGATGTTCGGACGCGCGGACTCTGAGAAGGTCCGGGTGGAATCCGCCGCGGCCGCTCTCGCTGTTGAGCGAGTACGATTCCGCCGGCCTGACTCCGAGGAACACAAACCTTCCACGGTGATCCGTCACCGCACGACGCTCGACGGTGGAATCGCGCGCGCGGAGAACGAGGACCAGATTCGCCACCGGTCTTTGTCCGTCCGATTCGGTGACGGTTCCTGAAATGGTTGCGGCACTCGCCGTCAGGCTGACCGCCAGCAGCGCAGGGAACAGCGTACGAAGGCCCGGCCCCAATCTTCTGATCCTCATCAGACGGCTGCCTCCACGCCCGCGTTTTCGAGTTGCCTGTAGCGGCGGTACGTGATCAAGCACCAGAATGCGGCCAGGAAGACACGAGCCCACATCGGCACGGTCCGATCGCCTTGCGATGTTTCACCGTAGGCCCAATCCGGAATGCGGATGTCCAGGCCGGACCAGAACGAATCCGGAATGAGAAGGAGCGCGAAGAGGAATGCCACGGCGAAGAAGCCAAGGGTGAGAGCCATGGTGGATACATCTTTCGTGGATTCCCGCTCCGCCTTCGTGGGAGCATGGAACACCCCCGCCACAGCGTACATAGGCCACCAGACGCCGCCTGTGGGATAGGCGAACAGAAGGACCAATGCAACGACACCGATGATGACGCCGAACAAGAATCGTGGTTTGGTCATCATTGCAGGCCCGTCACTCCGTTCTTCTTCCTTTGCTGTGGGCATGATCGAATCATTCTACCTGTCGATGCAGGTTCGAATTTGCGGAGATGCGCTAGATGGCACAAGGGAGACGTCCACTACAGAGACACAGAGACACAGAGGAGGACGGAGACGTTTTTAGAAGCAATTCCTCCGTCCCCCTCTGCGTCTCTGTGTCTCTGTGGTGGACGGTCCCCGGTCGCCCGCGAATCGAACGTTCAGGTCCGCCGATCCCACCACATCAGCACGATCCAGGTGATCGCCACCGCTCCGAGGAGCGATAGTTTGATGGTCAGTCCTGGATGGTAATAGATGGACATTGCACTGAACGCATATCCCCCTCCGGGATCAAGTCTGCGCCCTCATGATCGTCAGTTGTTCCCGGTCCTGGAACTGGATGGCAATCTCAGGATCGACGTCCACGTCCGCGAAGTCGTCGATCTGAATGAAGCCGGTGACGATCGTCTCTCCGGTGGCGGTTTTGGCCACGAGTGGAGGCCCTTCCGCATGACGTCCTTGATTTCGGGCGTTGGCCGCGGCGACGACCTGCGCGCGAATCTGTGGATAGTTCGCGCTGGGGTGAAATGAGCCGGTGCCGGCTCCCATGCCCGCATCGACATCCTCGAGCCACATGTCTCCGACATGGGTTTCGCCCGAGTAGATATGAATGATGAACATCGCGGTCACTCGTCGAGCTGCGTTTCTTCCGGCACGTCGGTGAGACTCTCAAAGTCGAGCCGGTAGCCGTCCGGATCGGCGAGCGAGGTGACCCACATGCCGTTGCCGACGAAAGGGCGCGAGGCCTGGATCCCGCGGCCGATGAATGCGCGGTAGAGGGCCAGGGCGTCTTCGCAGAGGAAGCAGATGGTGACGCCTTCTCCCACCTTGCCGGCCGGCTTCCAGGAGTCGTGGCCCTCGGTGCGGAACTGCTGGAGCATGAGCGCGGCGCGGCCGAGCTCGAGCCAGCACCAGCGCAGCTTGCCGTCGTCGATCCAGCGCTTCGTGATCGCGAAGCCGAGGCCGTCGGCGTAGTAGCGGACGGACGCTTCCATGTCCGTGACCCGGAAGAAGGGGACGGCCTGGCGGACGTTCGCGTCCTCGCTCATTCGGACGGAAGTATAGCGAGCGATGCCGCCGCGACTTTCACTGCGACTTCCCGAGGGGCACGAATAACCCTTGAACCGGGCTGGTTCTGCTGGCATTGTTGTGGCCGATTCAGGTCCCATGCAGGAACGACCAATCCTCCAGGGCGATCTCTCGAAGATCCAATTGCCCGACGTCTTGAGCTTCATGGCCATGATCCGCGAAAGCGGCAAGCTGGTCGTGCGCCGCGCGGACCTCGAGCGCAGCATTCATTGGAAAGAGGGAGAGATCGTCTTCGCCAGTTCGAGCTCGCCGGAGCATTCGCTCGGCCAGTTCCTGCTGCGCAACGGAAAGATCACGCAGGGGCAGTACGAGGAATCGAAGCGCCGCGTGACGCCGCAGCTGCGCCACGGAAAGCTGCTCGTGCAGATGGGCGCCATCTCGCCGAAGGACCTGTGGTGGGGCGTCAAGAATCACGTGCTGGAAGTGATCTACTCGCTGTTCGGCTGGAAAGAAGGGGAGTTTGCCTTCTACGACTCCTCCGAGGACCTGGCGCAGGAGCGCATCGTCCTGCAGATCAACACGCCCAGCGTGATCATGGAAGGCATCCGGCGCCTCGATGAGTCGGAGCGCATCCGCGAGAAGATCCCCAGCCTGGATGTGGTCTTCGCGAAGATCCCCGCCGGCGCGGCCGAGCTGTCCTCCCTCGATCTGAACGAAGGCGAGATCGCCGTCTACAACACCATCGACGGGCGTCTCAACGTCCGCGAGCTGACGGGCCGCTCGGAGCTGACCGAGTTCGAAGTGACACGCATCCTCTTCCAGCTGCTGTCGGCACGCCTCATCGAGCCGGTGCAGGAGGAGAAGTCGTTCCGGCCGGTCTTCCTCGACGTCGAGGATTCGCCGGAGCTGCTGAAGGTCATCTCCACCTACAACGACATGTTCGGCCGCCTCTTCGAAACGCTGGAGCGGAGCGTGGGCGAGGACCAGGCCCGCGACATCTTCATGACCATCCTCCAGAACGCCGAAACGGACGAGCTCTGGGCCGGCGTCTTCTTCGACCAGTTCGGCCGCTTCGACGAGAACATGCTCATCGCCAACATCTCCGAGCTGCCTTTCGAAAAGCGCAAGGCCGTGCTCGACGAGGGCCTGAACACCCTGCTCTCGGTCCAGCTCTTCGAAGTCTCCCAACACCTCGACCAGGCCGGCAAGGTCGACGTCTTCCGCTTCATCTCGGACCAGAAGGCGAGTCTGGAGAAGGCCACGGCGTAGCGGGGCCTTAGGCTCAGAGACGCCGGAACCGGCGCCGTATCTCCTTTGAGCCTCTGCGCCTTTGAGCCTCTGAGCCTTCCCCAGGCGTTGAGCCTCCGGCGCTTTGCGCTATCCTCCGCCCCGCATGTGGCCAACTCTCGTCAAAATCGGCAGTTTCGAGATCACGACCTTCGGGCTGATGATGTTCCTGGCGTTCATCACGGCCGGGTGGGTGCTGGCGAAGCAGTTTCGCCGCTATGGACTTCCTGAGGAGGTCGCCTCTTCGATCGTGGTGGCCGGGGCGCTGGGCGGGATCATCGGCGCGAAGATCTACTACGCCATTCTGATGCGCGACTGGCACCTGCTGTTCGACCGGGCCGGTCTGGTCTGGTACGGCGGCTTGATCGGCGGATTCATCGCCGGCTCGTGGGTGATCTGGCGGAACAAGCTCAATTTCCTGACTGCGGCCGATGCCGCAGCGCCCGCGCTGTCAATCGGTTATGCGCTGGGACGTGTGGGATGTTTTCTCGTCGGCGACGACTACGGCGGTCCGACCGATGCGTGGTACGGCGTAGCCTTTCCGAAAGGCGCGCCGCCGACGACCGCGGATCAGTTGCGCCGTTTCGGCGTCTCGGTCGATCCGTCGATTCCCGACTACCAGGTCCTGAAGGTCCACCCGACGCAGCTCTACGAGACCACCGCCGCGCTGGTGATGTTCGCGATCCTGATCTGGCTCAACAAGCGCCCACACCGCCGCGGCCTGGCCTGGGGCCTCTTCCTCATCATGCTGGGGATCGAGCGGTTTCTCGTCGAGATCGTGCGCGCGAAAGACGACCGTTTTCTCGGGCCGTTTACCGTGGCTCAACTGATCTCTGTGCTGTTGGTGATCGCGGGGCTTTTGGTTTGCTTAAGTTTATCCCGAGCGGAGCGAGGGATCTCTGGTGCAGCCGCGAAGACTTGAGTTTTAGTTTATCCCGAGCGTAGCGAGGGATCTCCGGTACAACCGCGACGACTGAGCCTATCGGAATGACCATCGCGGGACTACCGGAGATCCCTCGCTGCGGCTCGGGATAAACTCAGAGAATCAAAACAGCCTACGTCTACATCATCAGCAACAAGAGCCACACGCTGTATGTGGGCATGACGACTGACCTTCACGCGCGGTTCGAGCAGCACAAGGCCGGCACGTACGAAAACGCCTTCACCGCGCGGTATCACTTCGACCGGCTCGTGTACTACGAGGTTCTCGCGGATCAATTTGCCGCGGCGCGCCGCGAGAAGCAGATCAAAGCGTGGCGGCGTGAGAAGAAGGTGGCGCTCATTCAGAGCGTCAATCCGAGTTGGTCGGACCTGAGCTCGCGGTTGGATCCGCTGCGTTTTTTGGAGTGAGCATCGCGGGACTACTAGAGATCCCTCGCTCCGCTCGGGATAAACTGGAAGCCTGTACACCCCCGGTACTCGTTTCGGCCCATATGAAGTCGTCAACCACCTCGCCGAGGGGGGGATGGGAGATGTGTATCGCGCGAAGGACACGCGGCTCAATCGCACGGTGGCGCTGAAGATTCTTCCGGCGAGCCTGGCCGAAGACGAGGAGATGCATAAGCGGTTCGAGCGGGAGGCGCGCACGATCTCGGCGCTTTCGCATCCGAACATCTGCACGCTTTACGACCTCGGCACGGATGACGGCCGCGATTATCTGGTGATGGAGTATCTGGAGGGGGAGACGCTCGAGCAGCGGATCGCGCGCGGACCGCTCGAGGTCCCGGATGCTCTCCGCGTTGCCTGCGAGATCGCGGACGCGCTGGAGAAGGCGCACCGGCAGGGAATCGTGCATCGCGATCTCAAGCCGGGGAACATCGTGCTGACGCGAGGGTCGGCGAAGCTCCTCGACTTCGGGCTGGCGAAGTGGATGCCGCGGCAGGACTCGCTCCTCGGCCGCTCGGAGGATGCCACGGCGCGGCTGACGGAGCAGGGCACGGTCCTGGGTACGGTCCCGTACATGGCGCCCGAGCAGCTCGAGGGAAAGGAAGCGGACGCGCGCACCGATATCTTCGCCCTGGGTGCGATCCTCTACGAGATGGTGAGCGGAGTGCGGGCCTTCAAGGCGGCGTCGAACGCCAGCCTGATCGTGCTGATCATGCGCGAGGATCCGCCGCCGGTCTCGCAGATCCGCCGGGTCCTGCCGCCGGGCCTCGACCGGATCATGCGCACGTGCCTGGCCAAGAATGCGGATGACCGTTTTCAGTCCGCGCATGACGTCCGGATCGCGCTGGAGATGTTCGGCGCGGCCACCGGCGAGATCCCGGCGACCGTGACGAAACGGCGCAAGCCGTGGCTGATGCCGTTGGCCGTTTCGATGCTGGCGCTGGCCATCGGCGCGGCTGCGGCCGCGTACTGGCTGCGGCCGGACGAGGGCGGCGGGCAGGCCTATCGCTTCAACATCTATCCCTCCCTCGGCTCGTCCTTCCCTTCGCTGGGTGAGGGCGGGGGGATCGCGCTCTCGCGCGACGGACGGCAACTCGTCTTCGAAGCCACGACGTCAGAAGGGAAGGGCAGTCTGTGGCTGCGCCCCCTCGACTCGGAAGTGCCGAAAATGCTGAGCGGGACGGAGGGCGGCGAGTATCCGTTCTGGTCGCCGGACGGCCGCGCTATCGCGTTCTTCGCGGACGGAAAGCTCAAGCGCCTGAACCTGCCGGAAGGGCCGGTGCAGACGATTTGCGATGCGGCGTCGGGACGCGGCGGGGCCTGGAACGGCAAGGACGTGATCCTGTTCGCGCCGGCCAGTCACGGCGTGCTCTATCGCGTTTCCGCATCGGGAGGTCAGCCGCAGCCGCTGACGAGCCTGACGCCCGATACGGACTCGCATCGCTGGCCGGCATTCATCGACGACAACCGTTTTCTCTTCGTCGTGCAGAGCGACCGCCCGGAGGCGGAGGGCGTCTTCGTCGGTTCGCTCGACTCGCAGGAAACGCGAAAGCTGCTGCCCACGTCCCTGAGCGTGGCCTTCGTCCCGCCCGACCGGCTCTATCACGTGCGGGAAGACATCCTCGTCCGTCAGCGGCTCGATCCTCGGAAGCTCGAGCTCAGCGGGGAGGCCACGACGCTGGCGAACCAGATGGTCTATTACACCGACCGCGCCTATGTCCCGGTGACGGCTGCCGGGGAGACGGTCGTGTTCCGGAGAAACGGCTCCTCGAGCATGCGCCTGACTTGGATCGATCGGTCCGGCGCCAGCCATGGAACGATCGGGGAGGCGGGGGAGTACGAAGGCGTGTCGATCTCGCCGGACGGCGAGCGCGTGGCCTTCGGCTATTTCGATCCGAAGGAGTCGTTCAACCACATCGCCATGGCCATGACGGCAGGCGGCGCGCCGCGGCGCTTCACCTTCTCGAAGGGCAATCAGTACTCGCCGGTATGGTCGGCGGAAGGACAGCGGCTTGCGTTCAGCGACGATCCGGCCGGCGTGGACACGCTGGCCTCACGTCCGCTGGCCGGGACGAGCACCGAAAAGCCGCTGATTCCGACGCCGAAGAGCTCCACGTATGCGCAGAGCTGGTCGCCGGACGGCCAGCATCTGCTGTTCCGGGCCCAGGACGTGGGGAACGGCTACGACATCCACGTCCTGACGCTCAAGAGCGGCAAGGTCTCGGAGTACGTAGGCGGCGCCGCGGATCAGTCGCAGGCCCAGTTCTCTCCGGATGGATCGTGGGTGGCCTACACCTCGACCGAGTCGGGACGGCTGGAGGTCTACATCCAGTCGTTTCCGGCCACGGGCGCGAAGTGGCAGGTCTCGACGACGGGCGGAGAGCAGCCGCGCTGGAGGCGTGACGGGAAAGAGCTCTTCTATCTCGCGCCGGACCGCCACCTGATGGCGGTGACCATCAAGTCTCCCGGCGCATTCGACGGGGAAGAACCGCGCATGCTCTTCGCCACTCCCAACAGCCCGGTGGGCGACATCAACGTCTCGCAGTCCTACGACGTCATGCCCAACGGGGCGATGTTCCTCATGGCTGCGGCGGATGCGGGGTCGCCGCAGAGTCCTCTGACTGTTGTTACGCGATAAGGGAAAGGCTCAGAGGCACAAAGGCTCAAAGAGCGTGGTGACCACACACCCTTTGAGCCTCTGAACCTTTGAGCCTCTGAGCCTGAAGGTTTACGGCTTGACCTGAATGTTCCCGGACCCGTGCGGCAGTACTTCGAGAGCGTACGCCGAGGCGGGGAACGTGTGGCAGTCGACGGTGCCGCTGGAATGGGACGGGATGCCGACGTCGTCCTCGCGCTCGAAGTCGGTGGCCAGCCAGGTCAGGCCGACGCCTTCGTCGAACTCCAGCTCACCGTCGGAGGCCACCCAGGTCAGGGACGGCGATCCGTAGAAGCCCCAGGTGAATTTGTCGGGAGCGGCGTTGTTCCCTTCGCCGCCGTCTTCGACGGCCAGGATGGCGCGGCGGCCGACGTAGGAGCCGACGCTCGATTCGGTCACTACGCCGCTCAAGGCGGCCCGGTTGTCGTTCACGGTGAGACAGTCGACGTCGACGGACATCGACACGCCGAAGACACCACCGCCCCCGCCGGTACCTTCGCCGTCGACGTCCTGATCGGGCAGGTCGACGGAACCGGTCAGCGTCATGTGACCCTGCGCAGAACCGTTGCCCAGCAGCTTCGCGTTGAACTCGAACACGAGCGGCCCGCTGGCGGCGTTGAAGTCAAAGTTCCCGTTGGTCGAAGGTCCGCTGTCCGCGAACAGCGGTAATGCACATACAAAGAGGATCACCCACAGCCCACTAATCTTCTTCATATAGTCCCTTTTCTGATCGGATCGGATCTGACATGTGGAAGTTACGTTCGCTTCGGCGCGAAGTCCAGCTCGAATTACACCCAGAAGTGGAAGGTAGACCGGCGGGAGGATCTCAAAATACGAAGACTTTGTCTGTGTGACACATCACGCCTTAAATGGAATGTCGACATTATTGACGCATTGACAGGAGCGCACGGAACCCCCTAAGGTGCATTTCCCTTTCCGAGAGAGAGGGTCGTCCGCCAATAACCGTTTCACTAAGGGTCCGAAAATGCTCAGAGCCGTTTGCCGCGTGGCGCTGCTTGCGCTCAGCGTCTGCGCGTGGTGCGTCAGTGCCGCGCCGCTGCATGTCCTTTTTCCGAACAATCTCCATTTGACGCGGCAGGTGAGCGACCCCCTGACCGGATCGACGACGACGATCGAGGAGTACTGCTACGGCAATCGCGTCGTGTCGGTCTCGGGCGATAAGACGGTGATCGCCGACTACGACAAGCAGCAGATCACGGAGATCGATCGGAAGGCCGGCACGTACAGCATCTCGCGGTTCGATGAAGTAGCCAGCGTCAGCGCGGCCGCCGGGAGCAGCGACGCCTCCGTGGAGGTGAAACGCGACCGGTGGACCGCCACGCCGCGCGGGATGCGCGGGTCCGCGGCCGGCCGTTCGGCGGGGCGTTCAGTCGAACAGTTTGAATTCGCCGAGGACGGCGCCTCCGGGCGCAGGGTCGAAGTGGGGATCGATCGCAGCATCGCCTTGTCGGAGGAGGCGGTGGAAGTGTTGATCGGCGCCGCCTATCCCAATCCGCGCCGCGACGAGCACGAGCCGTTGCTGCGCGCGGCCGGTGTCCGTGAAGCGGGACGCGCCATTGCCGCCAATGCGGAGCGCGCGCCGGAGGCTGCCACGTACGGATTGCCGGTGACGCAAGCGTTCACCTATACGGATTCGGGCGCGGAGATCACCTTCCGCACGGAGGTGACGCGCATCGGTTCCGAGGCGCCCCCCGCCGACGCGCTGATCATCCCGCCCGCCTCGAGACTGGTCGAATCGAACACCGCAGCGGTCCGCCGCCAGCTGCGCGAGCTCGACCATCCCACTCCCGCCTCCACGCCTCACCAGTAGAGGGATCTTGACCATCTTCAGCCAAAGACGCCTTTCCCTCCGTCTCCTGCTTCCGTTGCTCGCCGTCCTGGCCGGCATGCCGGCGGCGGCGGACATCACGAACGCCAGCCTCGAGATCCAGGGCATCGGATTGAGTGTGGTCACGCCGGAGCCTCCGGTCACGACCGGCATCGACGTCCCAACGACCGTACAGACGAAGTTCGGCGGCAAGATGAACGACGAGGCCATGGCCATCGAAGGTCTGCTGGCCGTCGGCGATCTGACCGGCCCGGGCCTCGATGCTCCGCTCGAGCTGAGCACCGCGCCGGGACACAAGTTCGAGATCCCGGGCCTTAGCCGCGAGGGCGTCTACACGCTGCAGAACATCCGCCTCATGAAGGGCCGCGAGCTCCTGCAGTACGCCACGCCCTCGGCGGCCACGATCATCGTGGCCGATCTGTTCAAGACCACGGTCGAAGTGCGCCAGCTCTCTCCCGAGGAGATCCGCGCGCGCGGCATCGTCATCGACTCCCGCAATTTCGAAGTCTACGAATACACGCTCTCGTTCATCATCCGCGGCGAGACGGTCAAGATCCCCTTCCCGGTCATCATCGATCCGCGCACCCGCCAGGTGCAGCAGATGCCGATCATCGATCCCTACTCGCTGCCGCCGATCAGCACGATCGGCGTGGGCCGCTTCACGCCGCCGGACATCATCACGGTGGCCTTCGAAGACGACAAGCTGCCGGAAGAGGAAGGCAACACCCCGAAGGAAGCAAAGGAGCCGGGGGAGAAGCTCTACGTCCGGCCGCCGATCCCGGCCGCCATCGTCATCCCGAACAGCCTGGCGGTCATGCACCAGTTCTTCGCCGTCATCCTGACGGTGCAGAACGGTGCGCCGAACGGCAGCACGGCCCGCCTCGACAACCTCACCGCGCGCATCAAAGTGCCGTCGCAGCTGCGCACCGCCACGTCGAAGCCGGCCGTCTCTCTGGGGCAGGCCGTGCCGATCGTCGACAAGGTGAACGGCCTGACCATCCTCGTGGCGCAGGCCAAGGGCGAAGCCGAGTGGAGCGTGGAAGCGCTCAAGCCGGGTACGCACACGATCGAGATCGAGCTCAAGGGAACGCTCAAGGAAAACGGGCAGGAGGACGTCCCTCTGGTGGCCCGTCCGCGCGCATCCGTCGTCGTGCATGACGCCCGGTTCAACATCGCCTTCTCGCATCCCGACGTGGTGCGCCAGGGCATCGAGTACACCACCTACAGCTTCGTCACGAACACCAGCCCGTCCACGCAGACCATCCAGCTCGCCAACAGCGTGCCTCCCTGCGAGACCGCCGGCAACGCCAACGTGTGCCGCCTCGGCGGCGGGCTTTCCGACGAGCTCACGCTTCTCTCGGGCGAAACGAAAACGGTCGAGTACCGCCTGCGCTCCGGCATCACCGGCAAGGTCTTCGCCACCGCGGCGTCCATCGACAGCGAGCACGCCGTGGCCACCGCGCAGCTGCACATGGGCGTGAGCGACAGCGGCATCCCGCTTTCGCCGGCCACGCTGATCATGCCGCACTACGCGCAGTACGTGGACGAGTCGCTGGTCTCGCAATACCTGCGCATCCTCGGCCTCGGCTACAGCCTGGCCACGGCGCCGGTGACCTCGGCGACGGCGAAGCTGCCGCGCGTCATCAAGAGCGACATCCATCGCCGCGCGGTGGACATCGCCCAGGCCGGACAGGCGATCTTCCTGGCCAACGACGCACCGGGATCGAAGCGCGACGCCTTGATGGGGTTGTCGATCGATCTCCTCGGCAACACGGCCGAGCTCAGTCAGTGGGACCAGCTGCGGCGCCAGGAGAAATACGCGCGTCCGGCCGGTGCGGCGGTCGTGCGCCAGCTCGAAGCGGCGGGCCTGACGAACGGCACGACGTTCGAATCGTTCATCGACAGTTACGGAAAGGCGCTCTCGCATCGCGACGGATACGTGGCGGCACTCGTCCACGGCCCCGAGGTGGCGGGCAATGCGCGGCCGTACGCTCTGTCGGTCCGCGGCGCCTCCAGCGGCCGCCGGATGGACGTGCCGAACGAAGCGGCCAGCGGATGGGTCCGCGATCTTCCGTACGGCGAGCTGTCCACGATCAGCGCGCCCACCCTCGGTCGCGCCGGCGAGCTGGCACTGGTGGGACGCTGGACGAACGAAGATCTCGAAGTCATCGTCACGCCGTCCGTGAACGGTCCGTTCCGGCTGGAACTGCTCTATCCCAACACCACCGACGGCTCGACCATGCGCGCGCATTTCGAGCTGACCGGCGTGGCCGGAGAGCCGCTGCGCGTTCCGCTCTCGCGCGGAGCGGCGACGATCCACGCCGTCCTTCCGAACGGCGGCTTCGCGGACACGGCAACGTCGAGCGTGGTCGCGCTCGAGACTCTGCGCGTCGTGGGGATGCGGCAGGACCTCTATCTCGACGAGAACGGCCACAAGGTGTCGGTCCTGTTCAACCGGCCGGTGGCTGCCTCGGCGCCGGACACCGTGCCCGCTGTCGATCTGCGCACGAAGTTCCACGGCGAGATCGACTTCAACAAAGACGGCGTGGTGTGGATGGATGAGCCGCGGCCGATCTCCGCGGCCGCGCTCCAGGAAAGCAAGCGCGTGATCGATCTGACGTTCGATCACGTACTGACCACCAACGCGGCGTACACGATCGAGGTCGATGCGCTGCACGACCCGCGTCTGAACGCTCCGGCCACGTTCCTCGGCGAGTTCGTGCCGAAGATCGACAACGACCGTCCGGCAGGAATCATCTACGGCCGGTTCGTGCGCGGCGACAACACGCCGCTCGGCAATCACGAGGTCATCCTCTTCAGCGGAAGGGTGAACCCGGAGACGCGCGGGGCCATCTTCGAGGAGTTCGAGAACCCGCGCCGGCGGATCCCGGTCAATCCGTTCATCCAGCCGCCGCAGATCGTCAATACGAGAGCCGACGGTTCCTATCTGTTCGAGTTCGTCCCGCGCGACCTGGAGGCTGATTTCAGCGGTGCCTTCCGGCTGTGGGGACTGGCGGACGGCCTGACGAAGTACACGTACGTCGACGGAGCGGTGCGTCTTCCCGGACGCGTGCATCACGTGACGTTGCAGCTCCTCGGGCGCGGCAGCGCGGAAGGAACCGTCCGCTACGACAACGGCGAGCTGGCCAAGAACGCCAACGTCACCGTCGGCAGCACGGCCTTCGAAGGCGTGCGCTCCGCGGTCACCAACGCGCAGGGCTTCTATCGCGTGGAAGATCTGCCGGTCGGTCCGCTGGCCTTCACGGCCACCGACGCCGCCGGCAACATCGGCTATGCGGCGGGCGAGATCGCCACGCCGGGCGAGATCGAGCAGCAGGACATCTCCATCTATCGCCAGCCGGTCCCGAAGAACGGCAGTGTGCAAGGCGTCGTGCGGCGTTCCGACACGGGCCAGCCGGTCAGCGGCGCCACGGTCGGTCTGTTCAACAACGGCTATCCGCTCTTCGTCCTGACCACCGATCCCGACGGCCGGTACAACGCCGAAAAAGTTCCGGCCGGCTTCATCAGCGTAGTGGCGGCGGAATGGTCGCTTTCGCGCCAGAGCGCGGCCACCGACTTCGACTTGCGCGGCGACGAAGTGCGCCAGGTCGATCTGACGCTCTCCGTGATCCCCAACGAGCAGCTGACCACTGTCACCGGTGAAGTGCTGCGCGAAGACCCGCTCTTCCCCGGCAACGCCTCGAAGTATCAGAAAGTCGCCGGCGCGCTCGTGAAGATCGACGGCATGCGCATCGTCACCGCCGGCGCGGACGGAAAGTTCGAGTTCGTCGACGTGCCGCTGACGAAAACAGGAGCCGGGATCGCCGCCTATGACCCGGCCACGCGGCGGACGGAACGGGCCGTCGTGCCGCAGCTCACCGTGGCCGGACCGAACAACGTGCCCATCCTGCTGCGCGGCCTGGGCAAGGGAACGATCCGGGCCCGCCTCTTCGACGCCCGCGGCGACGCGGCGGCCGGCGTGGAGATGCTGGTCAAGCTGGGCGGCGCGTATTTCGCGATGGACGATCTCGGGGGCGGCCTCTACGAGCTCGACAAGCTCGACGTGGGCCAGGACTACATCGTCCGCACCGGGGCCGTTCCGTCCACATACGGCGAGCAGGAAGTGATCTCGGGCCCGGTGCGCGTGGCGTTCGACGGACAGACGGCCAGCGTGTCGCTGCGCCTGCCCGGACAAGGCGCCGTCCATGCGCGGGTGAAAGGCATCTCGATACCGGCGGACGGCGGCGAGCCGATTCTCACGCCGCTCATCTCGGAGGTCACGCTTCGCTACGGCTTCTTCAACGCCTCGACGCTGACCAGCGACATCAAAGAAGTCACGCTCTCCACGAACCAGAACGGGCTGCCCGGCGATGCGATCTTCACCGCGGTCCCCGCGCTCCGGCAGTACGAGGTCGTGAGCAATCACCCGCTCGGCCAGTCGAGTGCCGGCGGGCGTCTGGCATTCGAGGGCGATCTCGGCGATCACACGCTGCTGCTGAGCAACCTCGGGCGCATCACCGGCACGGTCTACGCGATCGACGGTGTGACCCCTGTCCCGAACGCACAGGTGCGTCTCGAGGACGGCCACCAGGACCAGGGCATCGTCAACACGGGCCTGGACGGCAAGTTCGAGTTCCGCAACGTCGCTCCCAACACCGGCTTCCGGGTCTGGGCGCAATCGACGCAGGCCGGCATCTTCCGCACGGGCGAGCGCTACGGCTCCATCGCCAGCAACGGCGGCATCGTCAACGTCAGCATCACCATGCTGGAGCGCGGACAGATCGAAGGGAAGATCGTCTACGGCGCCTACAAGGTCTATGACCCGCTCCATCCCGAGAACAACGTTCTCGACAACACGCCGAACGACCCGAGCGACAACGCCCCTGTTCCGCTGGCGCGGTTCTGGATGAAAGAGCTCGACTTCCCGCGGCGTGACATGGGCACGCCCACGCAGCCGCTCTCCGCGGACCTGGCGGGGCGTTTCGCCATCGACAACGTCTTCGTGGGCCGCCTGCGGGCCACGTCCTGGTCGGTCGACAATCCCGATCTGCGCGGCGACTGGACCGCCACCCTGACGCGGGAAGGGGAGCTGCTCACCCCGTACATCCTCATCGGCGGCGGAGGCGGCACCGGCACGATCGTGGCCACGGTCACGAACCCGAATCAGCAGAACGCGCCGGTGGAGAACGCGGAAGTGCAGTTGTTCCGCGGCGGCCTCTTCGACCTGGCCTCGACGGGCGTCGACGGCAAAGTGCGCTTCGAGCAGCTGCCGGTCGGTACTTACGTCGTGGGCGCGTATTCGAAGGCGCTCGGCAAGTCGGGACGCGCGGCCGACGCCATCGTGCTCTCCACCGATCAGGTCGCGGAAGCGCGGATCATGCTCACGTTCAGCGGCCAGGTGACCGGCCGCCTCACCGATCCGGAAGCGATTCCGCCCAACTCGCCGGTCCCCGGCTCCCACGTCACGATCTCCATGGCGGAAGGCTTCCAGCAGCGCTTCACGACCACGGCCCTCGGTGAGTATCTCTTCGAGGGCGTGCGGGAAGGATTGTTCTCGCTCGACGCCAAGGACACGGCCAGCAACCGCCGCGCGCGAGCGACCGGGCTGCTCAGCGCCGCCGATCCGGCGCCGGTGGTCAACCTCGAGCTGGAGCGGACGGAGACCTTGCACCTCGGCGTGTACCTCCCGGACGACTTCGGCGCGAACTCGGGAGTGCTGGCCGGTCCCGTCGAAGCGACGGTGACGCAGCGCAACGGCGAGTTCTATCGGGCCATGCAGGGCAACCCGATCGTCATGCCGGCGCTCTTCCTCAACGAAAACTACAGGGTCGACATCCAGGAGGTCGGGGGCGAGCGCAGGCTGTTGACCACCACGGGACGGTTCCCGGCAGGAAATGCCTCGCAGCCGATCAAGCTGCACTATCCGGCCTACGGCTCGGCGGAAGTGCTCGTGCGCCGCGCCGGCGCGGCCGTCGAAGACGCGCGTGTCTCACTGCGCGTCAGCCGCTATGACACGCGCGTGGTCTACGCCGATGCGGCCGGACGGGTGCTCTTCTCCGGCCTGCCGCTCAACGGGACGTATTCGGTCACCGTGACCACGCTCGACGGCTCGTCGGGCAGCGCCAGCGTCCAGGTGCTGCGGACCTCCGTCCTCGCTACGGTCACGATCGAAGTCGGCGCGCGCGCCACGCTCACCGGCAAGGTCTTGGCGGAAGCGGGCGGTCCGTCGATCGGCACGCCGGTGGTCATCAACTTCTCCGGCGGCCAGCTCTCCGGCACGACCGACGATCAGGGCTCGTTCACTTTCGCCGGCGTGGCCACCACTCCGAGCGCCGCGGCGGTCGAGCTGCTCTACTACGGTCCCGACGGCTCGACGCTCGGCGCCCGGCAGAGCTTCCCGCTCGGCAATCAGTGGGCGGGCAGGGACGACTACCCGGTGCCGACGGTGCGCCTCGACGCCACGCCGCCGGTGCTGCTGGACATCGTGCCCGCGCAAGGCGCCGGGAACGTGCCGCCCGATACGCATCTGAAGTTCGTCTTCAGCGAAGCGATCGATCCGGCCACGATCAACAACGACACCTTCACGCTGCAACCGGCGGACGGAACGCCCCGCGTCAACGCCGGCTTCACGTCGTCGGCCGGAGCCAACGGCACCTACATCGTCACGATGGTGCCGCCGGCGGCGCCGGCCGGACAGGCCTTCCCGCTCAAGAGCAACACGCTCTACCGCCTGACCGTCTCGCAACACGTGCGCGACCTGACGGGACATCCGGTGGGCACCAACCGCGGCCTCACCTTCACCACGGCCGACTATGTCGAGCCGCGCGTGGTGTCGATGGTTCCCGCGGCCGGCGAGCCGGTCCCGGAGCAGATCACGTACGAGTTCCGCTTCAACGAACCGCTCGATCCGGCGCCGTTCAACCCGGGCGGCAACGGCGTCTTCCAGCTCTCGCGCATGTCGGGACCGGAAGAAAACGCCACGGTAGAAGAGAACATCGCCGGCAACGCCTACGTCGATCCGTTCACCGGCATCTCCCTCTTCTTCGCCCCTTCGCAGAACACGAAACCGAATTCGTTCTATCGCATCAAGTTCTCGGGCGTGCGCGATCTGCAGGGGAACATCGTTCCCGAGCAGACCTATCGCCTGATCTCGTTCGACACGTTCAAGCCGTTCGTGATCCTCAACTCGCCCGTGCCGGAAGGGGCCACGCTCATCTCCGGCCTGACGTACAAGCTCCTTCCCGACATCCGCAACGCCACCGCCGACGGAACGCCTGCCATCGACATTGCCTCGGTCGAATACTTCCGCGTCGAGAACGAAGTGGAGACCTTCATCAAAGCGGTGAAGAAGGCGCCCTTCGCCTACGACTTCGTAGCCCCCGAAGCGCCTGCCGCGGGCGCCCCGCTCGTCTTCCGTGCCCGGGCCATCGATCTGTCGACCAACGAGAGCGACAAGGTCACGCTGGCGCTGACGGTGAAGCCGAACCAGCCGCCCACCGTCGCCGTTGCGCTCGATCGCACCACCAACGTCTATGCCGGCGAGACCGTCAACGCCACGGTAACCACGGCCGACGAGGTCCTCGACATCAACCTGCAGCTCGACGTGAAGGCCACGCGCACCGACGGGACGGAGTACCGCGTCGTCTATCCGCGGACCGTCCATCGCAACAGCATTGCCGACCCCTGGCCGGCCACCTCCATCGCCGTCCCGCTTCCGCTGAATCTCCTGGGTGGCAGCACGATGACCTTCACCGGCATCGCCACCGATATGTCGGGGCTGAGCGCCAGCTCCACGACGCCGCTCACGCTGGCCGCCGACACGGCCAAGCCGGTCATCGTTTCCACCACTCCCGCAGCCTGGACCGAGCTCACGTTCGGCAGCACCTACAAACTCTCGGCGACCGTCACGGACGTCGGCACCGGCGTGTCCCAGGTCGTGTTCACGGTCGACGGACAGACCTTCACCGTTCCACGGAGCGCTTCGGTGAACGGCGTGTTCACGTCACCGTCGATCGCCGTCACGGCCAACAGCGTCAACACGACCATGCCGGTCACCGTGACCGCGGCCGACTACGCCGGCAACAGCGAGACCCAGAACTTCAACGTCGTCTATCTGGCCGTCAACGATCCGACCGTTCCTACCGGCGAGTGGCTCTGCCCGATTTCGGACGCAGTGCTTCCGGCGAACACGAACAACCTGCCCGTCAAGCTGCGCCTGCGCGCCAAGGACGACGTCTCGGTGACGTCGGTGCGCTTCCAGCTGCCGGGCGTGGAGACCCTCGTCACGCCCACCGAGGAGCTGCCGGGCGAGTACGCCGCCACGGTCACCCTCAACACGCCCGGTCCGGCCACGACGGACTTCGTCATCACCGCCATCGTCAAGGACGCCAACCCGGCCCACACACAGGAATACAGGCTGCGCCTGTCGTTCGTGACGCCGGACTTCACCATCGATTCGACGCAGGCCATCATCGCCGCGGACGTCGCCACCTACGAGGACAAGAGCATCGTGGTGCGCGGCACGCAGGGACGCCTCGTCCCGCACGTGCCGGTGCGCCTCAAGAACCTGATCGTGCTCGAAGGCGCGCACGTCGACACCCTTGCCACGACCACGTCGACCGAACGGCGTCTCGATCTCACCATCACCGGCAATCTCTACGTCGACTGTGCATCGTCGATTGACGTCACGGCCCGCGGTTACCTCGGCGCGTACGGCGCGAACAGCGACGGCAGCGGCACGCGCAACGAAAGTGAATTCGGCCGCACGGACGGCAACACCATCGACGGCGGCGCGAAGAGCTCCGGCGGTTCGCACGGCGGCCTGGGAGACATCCGCGACCACGGCTCCACGAACGCCGCCTTCGGCTCCGTCACCGAGCCGCGCACCCTCGGTGCGGGCGGCGGCGGTACCTCCGGCGGGGGAGCGGGCGGCGGTGCCGTGGCGCTCACCGGCTCGGAGAACGCACGCTTCATCATCGCCGGCGCCATCCGCGCCGACGGCGGCGCCGGCCGGCTCTTCCCGAACGGTGGCGGCGGCGCCGGCGGCAGCGTCCTCCTGCGGGCACAGGACATCGTGCTCGGCTCCTCGGCACGCGTCACCGCGAACGGCGGCGACATCGTTCCGGGCGGCGGCGGACGGATCGCGGTCTACGCCACGCGGACGCTGACCATGCCCGACAACACCGTCCAGGCACGCGGCGGCTGGAACACAGGCCCCGAGGCCGTGACCTCGCTCGACGGCGGCGCCGGCACGATCTATCTGGTCCGGCCGGAACAGAACGATGCCGAAGGCGAGCTGCTCGTCTCAGCCTTCCACCCGGATCATCCGGCAACGATTCATCAGACCAACGGCACGCCTCTCGGCACCGAAGGCGGCAGTGAGCTCGTCTTCCGCTCCATCACCGCCGGACCGAGAGCGCTGCTGCGCTTCGACAGTCCGTATCGGGCGACGCAGCAGGACGGGATTGCCGTTCATGCCACCGCCATGCTGCTGGGACCGGCCGATCAGCCCGTCCTCTCGTTCACAACTACGCCTGCGGCGGGATCGACCGTCTGGCAGAACGCCCCGGTCACCGTGAACTACAACGGCGCGGCGCTGGACGGCATCGGCGAAGTGCGCTTCATCCTGCCCGGCGGCACGGACAAGATCGACGATTTCAACACCTTCCCGGCCACGATCGCTCCGCGCAACACCAACCTGACCATTCCCGCGAACGCAGCGGTGGGACCGATCACGCTGACGGTCCGCGCCCGGAGCAGGAGCGGACGCGTGCTCGAGTCGGCCACGTCGTTCACCGTCGTCTCCGACGCGGCGCCGCAGGTGCAGTTCGACAGCGTCACACCGGGCACCGAGATTTACGCCGGCGGCACGATCTCCGTGACCGCCACGGCCACGGATGACATCGAAGTGAAGACGCTCGATCTGGCATCGAGCGTCTCGGGCGTCACTCCCCAACCGGCCACGAAACCGACGCCGCAGTCGATGGCGCGGCAATTCTCGGTGGCCGTGCCGAAGACCACGCCCGGCGGCACGGGTGTAGTGCTGACGCTCAGCGCGTCCGACGGCTTCCCGAGCCGGCCCGCAACGACTGCCACGCACACGGTGACGGTGCTGCACGACACCGTCGCTCCCGTCGTCGCGGTGATCCGGCCGACGGCGAGTCAGGAGATCAACGAGGCCGCCAACGGCACGTTCACGATCGAAGTCAGCGCCGTCGACGCCGAGGTCGGCGTGAACACGGTCAAGGCCACGTTCGAAGGAACGCAGTACACGCTCCAGCCGGTGTCCGGTCAACCGGGGCGCTATCTGGTGAACGGTGTTCCGATTCCGTCCGTCGACGGCGCGGTCCCGGTTCCGAAGCCTCTTTCGATCGCGGTCACCGACTTCGAGCCCAACACCACACCGATCTCGCAGACGGTCTACATCGTTCCGCTGGCCGACCCGAACGCTCCGAAGATGAGCTGGATCTGCAACAGCCCGGGCGCGATGTATCCGGCCGGCTACGCCGTGCCGCTGCGCGTCTCCGCCATCGGCTCGTCGGGGCAGAACGGCGTGCAGCGCGTCGAGGTCAGCATCAACGGCGCCGCTCCGATCGCGGCTCCGTCCGTCGGCACGAACCTCTATCAGGCCACGTACACCATTCCGGCCGGCACCGCCGCGGGAACCGTCTTCGACGTCCGCGTATCCGCGTTCAGCACGTCCGGCAACGAGGCCGCCCTCCTCAGCACGATCACGGTCGCCGGCGGAACGGAGATCATCGGCACCACCGACATCCCCGCGGCCGATCTCTCGTTCGACAACACCTCCATCATCGTCCGCTCCGGCGGCGTGCTGACCGTCACCGGTCCTCACACGTTCACGAACCTCACCGTCCTCGAAGGCGGCAAGCTCGTGCAGAAGCATGTCGACCTGGCCAGGGGCGATAAGCTCAGCGTGCAGCGCCTCTTCGTGGCCTGCAACGGCAGCATCGACGTCTCTGCGCTCGGCTACACCTCCAACTCCACCTATCCCGGCGCGGCGAACGCGGACGACGCCGGCGGCGGCAGTCACATCGGCCGCGGCGGCATCTGGAACCGCCTTTCCGGCGGCGTGTTCGGCAGCGTCTATGAGCCGCTGCTGCCGGGCGGCGGCGGCAACATGCCCGATAGCGGCCTGTCGACGGGCGGCGGCGTGGTCCGCATCGCCTCGAGCAGCGGCATCACCATCGACGGCGCGGTCCGCGCCAACGGCGTGAAACGCGACTGGTCCGGCGGCGCGGGTGGCTCGATCTGGCTCTCGACGCCGGGCGCCCTCCACGGCGGCGGCACGATCGAAGCGAACGGCTCGACCGCGGTGAACGGTCCGGGCGGCGGCGGCGCCGTCCTGCTCGACTACGCGTCAACCTCCGGCGCGATAGCCACGAACGCGTTCGCCCGCGGCGCGACGGCCAACACCGCAGGCAGACACTCCGCCGCCGGTACCGTGCTGCGCCGCGCCGGCGGTGCGCTCGACCTGACCATCGACAACGGCACCATCTCGACGTTCTCCGCGACGGAGCTGCCGTCGTTCGGCCGCGCCGGCGTGAAGAGCGTGTCCCCCGGCACGATCGTGCTCGGCGACCGCCGCTTCGTCTCGACGTCGCTGGTCGGCAACCGCGTCCGCGCCACCGCGGCCGACGGCACCGTCCGCGGCACGTACCGCATCGCCGGCGTCACCAATCCCGCTGCGTCGTTCACGCTGCCCTTCTTCGCCGAGATCAGGACGCAGGATGCCGTGGCCTACGACGGTTACCTGATGTACTCGACGAACGGCCTGGGTGTGGAGCAGCGCAAGCTGGCCGCGGTCCGCAAGAACGGCTCGCAGTGGCAGTACGACAACGACACAGCGTTCGTCGCCTTCACGCCGTCGGCGACCGACTACGTCTTCGGCTCGTTCAGCAAATCGGCGAGCGCCTTCACGAGCCTGACGACGTATCGCTGCGCGGACACTTGCGGCAGCGTCGATGGCCTGCCCGTCATGGAAGTCGTCTACGGCGAAGTGCTGTCGGACAATAGCTCGTGGACGCTGGCTAGCGGTCCTCAGAGCGGCCTGTCCACCTTCGACGCGCACGAGATCTACATCCATGGCGACGATATGCGCCGGGCCTTCACGCTCTCCGCGGGTAACGCCTCGCTGAAGCTCGAAAGCCTCGACGGCTCAGCGCTGAACATTCAGGCGGGCGACACGCTGCGCGGCCTCTACTCGTTCGACAGCGTGAAGCTCACCAGCGCGCGCGTCATCACCGAGGATCTCGTCGAGACCGTAACGCCGCTGGAGAAAGATGCGGCTTCGTCGCTCATCACCGGAAACCTCGACGCGCCTGTGGTCCAGCCTTCGCTGATCTCCTTCACGAAGGGAACGAACGGACCGGTGCTCGTCGGTCAGGCCGGTGCGGTCAGCGATCCCGACAAACCGATCAAGCTCCTCGTCCGCAACACGTCGCGGCCGGTTCCGCCGGCGCCGGCCTGGAGCGGCAGCGGCGTGAGCTTCGGAACGGTGGGCGGCTATTCGGCGCGGAAGATCGACAGCGGCGTGGATTGGACCGGAATCACCCAGACCGTGGCCACCTCGACGACGTACAGCTCGATTTCCATGCGCCCTTCGCAGACCAACAAGCACATGGGTCTGGAGATCGAGACGCCCGACACCGGCAACACGATGGCCCTCTTCGCAAACGGAGTGTGGCAGGTGTGGCGCAACAGCGTGGGGCTGTCGATCAGCGGTTCCTACACCACGAACACCGTCTTCAAGATGGAGCGGACGCCGACGTCGGTTCGGTGGTTGGTCGACGGACAGCAGGTGCATCAGGTTGCCGTCGACGCCACGCCTCATTTCGGACGCATCACGTTCCGTCATGACGGCGGCGAGATGAGCTCACTCGAGTACACGAATGAGGCGCCGTCGCGCTTCACGGTGACCGCGGCGGCCGACGGCTCGTTCAGCGTGCCGGTTGCGGGAGCGCCCGGCGATGCGTTCGCGGTCACCGCAACGGACAGTCATTTCTATCCCCTTTCGGGTGCCGAGGTTGCGGTCGGTAGCGTGCCGGGCGACATCGGACTGGCGTCGGTGGCGGTTGCGCCGAATCCGGTCACCGGTGGCCGCATCGCGGTCGGGACGGTTACGATGTTGAGCGCCGCGCCGGCCGGCGGAGCAGTCGTCGAATTACGCAGCTCCTCGACGCTGGCCACGGTTCCGGCGACGGTCACCGTTCCCGCCGGCATGACGTCGGCGAACTTCAACATCACCACGACGCCGGTCCCGACACCTTCCGACGTCACCCTCACCGCGTGGTACGGCACGGCTCCGAAGTCGACGCTCTTCACGATCGTCAAAGACACCACCAATCCGGCGGTGACGATCACCACCCCCGTCGCAGGTGCGCAATTCAATGAAGGCGCAACGGCCGGAGTGGCGCTCGAGACCACGATCATCGAAGAGGACTCCGGCATCGCCACGGTGACCGCCACCTTCGGCGGCGTCACCACCAACCTCACCAGGAACGTGGCCAAGGGACCGAACGTCTGGACGGCCACGCTGCCGATCCCGTTCATCGAAGAGACCACGCCGGTGTCGAAGGACATCGTCGTCACGGCCACCGACAACAACGCCAACATCGGCACGGCCACCGTTTCGGTGACCGTCAAGCCCATTTCGGATGTGAACCCGCCCGCGCTGGCCTGGACGTGCTTCAGCTCCGGCGGCATGTATCCGGTGGGCGACGTAGTGACGCTCAAGGTCACGGCCACGCCTCCGAATGGGACCAACGTCATTCAAACGGTCCAGTTCTTTGTCACCGACCCGGGCGGCACGACCACGTCTTATGCGGCGACCGCGCTGCCGAACAATGAATATCAATTCCTCTACACGGTTCCCGCGGTTACGGACGGCGCCGCGTTCCAGGTGCGCGCCCTGGCCACGACCGTCGCCGGAACGACGCAGGAGCTGACGCGGACCTTCACGGCCGTCGCGGACGCCGTGAAGATCACCGCTACGACCACCATCGCCGCGAACACCACCACGTACGACGGCAAGTCGGTGGTCATCACCGGCGGCACGACCACGGTCACCGGACCGCACACCTTCAAGCGCCTGATCGTCTACTCGGGCGCAACGGTCGTGCACGTGGCGGGCGGCAGCCTCGACGTGCAAACCACGGACGGCGTGTTCGTGGCCTGCAACGGATCGATCGACGCCAGCAGCAAAGGTTACCCGACGAACACGACGTATCCGGGGGCGACGGTCGGAAGTAATGCGGCCGCGGGAAGCCACATGGGTTACGGCGGTGTGGACAGTACTCCGTTCTTCTCGACGTACGGCAGCGTGTATCGGCCGGCGGAAGGGGGATCCGGTGGAAGCCGGACGGGCAGTGGCGGCGGGATCGTGCGCATCACTGCGTCGTCGGTGACGAACGACGGAACGATCCGGGCGAACGGGCAGACCGTCAACGATGAGACAGGGGCCGGTGGGTCGGTCTGGATCACGACGGCCACGCTCGGTGGTACGGGCACAATCGAAGCCAGGGGCGGGAACAGCTTCCGCGGCAGCGGCGGAGGCGCGGTGGCCATCGAGTATGGGACGGCCAGCGGAACGGTCCTGGCCAACACCAGTGCGGCAGGCGGAACAGGGACCAAGCCGGGCGGCGCGGGAACCGTGTATCTGAAGTCCACCACGTCGGTCTACGGCAGCCTGATCATCAACAACGGCACGGTGACCGGCCGGACGACCGATCTGCCCGCCCTGGGCAAGGGGACCGCGCAACCGGGAAGCAGCGGCACCACGCTGGTGACGGATCGGGCCACGAACGTGCCGGTGTACTTCGTCGGGCACTGGGTGCGGATTCGCTCCGCGGCCGGCGTAACGAAGGGAACCTGGCGCGTCGGCGCGACAAGCGCCAAGAGCGTGACCCTGGTGCCGAACGGAGCCGAGACGATCGACGTGCAGTCCGGCGATCTGTGGCAGGGCCTCTACCGTTTCGACGAGGTGACGCTGCGCAACGCCGTACTGGTGTCAGCCGATCCGATCGAGACCGCGGAACAGACCATCGACGGACCGATTGTGACCAGCAGCATCGAAACCACGAACCTCGTGGTCAAGAGTGGCGGTTCGCTGACCCATCCGGCCGGCCAGTCACTGAGCATCGTGGCCAGCGGCGAGGTGAGGATCGAGGCGGGCGGGTCGATTGACGCCAGCAGCATGGGCTTCACCGTCAACACGACGTATCCCGGGGCGACAATCGGAAGTAATGCGGCGGCGGGAAGCCACATGGGGAACGGCGGAGTGGACAGTGCTCCGTTCTTCTCGACGTACGGCAGCGTGTATCGGCCGGCGGAAGCGGGATCCGGTGGAAGCCGGACGGGCAGTGGCGGCGGGATCGTGCGCATCACTGCGTCGTCCGTGACGAACGACGGAACGATCCGGGCCAACGGACAGACCGTGAATGATGAGACGGGGGCCGGCGGGTCGGTCTGGATCACGACCACCACGCTCGCTGGCACCGGCACGATCGAAGCCAGGGGCGGGAACAGCTTCCGCGGAAGCGGCGGCGGCGCGGTGGCCATCGAGTATGGGACGGCCAGCGGAACGGTCCTGGCCAACACCAGCGCGGCAGGCGGAACAGGGACCAAGCCGGGCGGCGCCGGAACCGTGTATCTGAAGCCGGCCGCGTCGGTCTACGGCAACCTGATCATCAACAACGGCACGGTCACGGGAGCTACGACCGATCTGCCGGCCCTGGGCAAGGGGACCGCGCAACCGGGAAGCAGCGGCACCACGCTGGTGACGGATCGGACCACGAATGTGCCGGTGTATTTCGTCGGGCACTGGGTGCGGATTCGCTCCGCCGCCGGCACGACGAAGGGAACGTGGCGCGTCGGCGCGACCAGTGCCAAGAGCGTGACGCTGGTGCCGAACGGAGCCGAGACGATTAACGTTCAGGCAAGCGATCAGTGGCAGGGCCTCTACCGGTTCGATCAGGTGACGCTGCGCAACGCAGTGGTGGTGTCGGCCGATCCGATCGAGACCACGGAGCAGACCATCGATGGATCGATCGTTACCAGCAATATCGAAACGACGAACCTCCTGGTCAAGGCAGGCGCTTCGCTGACGCATCCAAACATCGCCGGCGCCGCCTTGAGCATCGTGGCCAGCGGCGAGGTGAGGATCGAGGCGGGTGCGTCGATCGACGCCAGCAGCAGGGGCTACACCGTCAACACGACGTATCCGGGGGCGACGCTCGGAAGCTTTGCGGCCGCGGGAAGCCACCTGGGTTACGGCGGTGTGGACAGTGCTCCGTTCTTCTCGACGTACGGCAGCCTGTACCGGCCGGCGGAAGCGGGATCCGGTGGAAGCCGGACGGGCAGCGGAGGCGGGATCGTGCGCATCGCTGCGTCGTCGCTGACGAACGACGGAACGATCCGGGCGAACGGACAGACCGTCAATGATGAGACAGGGGGCGGCGGGTCGGTCTGGATCACCACGGCCACGCTTGCTGGTACGGGCACGGTCGAAGCCAAAGGCGGCAATAGCTTCCGCGGCAGCGGCGGAGGTGCGGTGTCCATCGAGTATGGGACGGCCAGCGGGACAGTCCTCGCCAACACCAGCGCGTCTGGCGGAACAGGGGCCAAACCCGGCGGCGCCGGGACCGTGTATCTGAAGCCGGCCTCCTCGGTCTACGGCAACCTGATCATCGACAACAAGAATGTGAGCGGGCAATCCACGGCGTTGCCGAGCTTCGGCAGCGGGGAAGCGCTCAATGGCAGCGGCGGCGCCACCCTCGTGACGAACCGCACCATCAACATCCCGGCCTACTTCGCCGGTCATTGGGTGGAGATCTCCAGCGTTGGCGGAACGCTGAAAGGCACGTGGCGGATCGGATCGATCAGCGGCAAGACCGCAACGCTCGTACCGAACGCCGGGGAGACCATCGACGTTCAGGCGGGCGATGCGTACCAGGGCGTCTATCGCTTCGACAACGTGACGTTGCGCACGACCAAGGTCATCTCCGGCGATCCGCTGCGCTCCACATTCGCTCCGGACCAGGGCGCGACGATCGTCGACATCAACGACGGCCCGCCGTCCTTCCCGGCTGCGAAGCGCAGCCAGATCGTGGTGGAGAGTGCGATCACCGGCGATGCCGTGACCGGCCCTGCCGGCGCAGTCATCGATCCGTCGACCCCGATCAAGCTCACCGTGACGAACACGCGCACCGCGGCGACGTACCCGGTGGTGAACGCGAATGCCGACGGCTCGTTCCGTGTGCCGGTGGTCGGCCAGGGCGGAGACACATTCACGATTTACGCGACGGACTCGCACACGGTGCCGCTCAACTCGGCGCCGATCGCGGTCAACGGCTCGATCGTCGAGTTGAACACGATTGCTTCGCTGACGATCGTACCGTCGACGGTCGTCGGCAGTACCACCACGTACGGTTCGCTGCGGCTGAGCCTTCCGGCGCGCGCTGCAGGCGCGGCCGTGTCTCTGTCGTCGTCGGCGAGCGGTGTTGCTTCCGTCCCGGCGACGTTCGTCGTTCCCGCCGGAGCCGTATCGGCGCAGTTCCCGATCACTACGTCTTCACCGGTCACGGCCACGGACGCCGTGATCACGGCCGCGCTCGGTTCGAGCGTGGCGAGCGCCACGCTCACCGTGACGCCGGCAACTTCGGCGCTCGTCGATCTCGTGCTCGAATCGAGCGCGGTCGAAGGCGGTACGACCGTCAACGGAACCGTGGTCCTCGGCGCACCGGCGCCTCCCGGCGGAGCGCTGGTGATGCTCACCTCGACCGCGCCGCAGGCCGGTGTACCGGCCACGGTGCTGATCGCCGAGGGTGAAATGCAGGCGGCTTTCACGGTCACGACGGCCAGGGTCGCCGCCACGACGCGCGCGGCGATCTCCGCAACGTGGGGTTCGTCGGTCGCGAAAAACCTCGATCTGACGGCGTGCAGCGCGATGGCCGTTGCCACGCCTCCTGCGTCCGCATCGATGAACACGGTCTGGCTCGACGAAGCGCCTCCTGCGGGCGCGGCAGCCAGCGGTGATGCTTCGTTCGACAGCACGCAGGCCGCGACCGGCACGATGGCGCTGCACTTTGCGCCGCCGTCCGCGTCGAGCATCCGCGCCTGGACGTTCACCAACGGCGCGCCGCTGACCGTCGCGCCGGGAGACCGCCTCGTGTTCTACACGCTCGTCAATCCCTGCAACCCGCCGCGTCAGATGCTGGTGCAGTGGAACGACGCTGCGACGCCTGCGACGCCATACCGCGCCTCCTGGGGCGAGAACCGCATCGGCGACAAGAGCACGGTCATGCTCAACGCCGGCAGCGTTCCGGCCGGCGGTGAATGGCGGCGCATGGAGATCGTGGCCAAGACGATGGGCATCGCCGCCACCACGAACCTGACCGGTCTGACGGTCAGCGTCGATGGCGGTGAGGCGTGGATCGATGCCATCGGCGTCGCGTCCTGTTCGATCACCAAGCAGGCCAAGCCGGCGTATCTGCAAAATGAAAGAGTCTGGTTCGACGATGCTCTTCCAGCGGGAGCGGCACCGTTCACGAGCTACAACTGGGACACGTCGCAGGTGGCGAGCGGCAACGCCGCCGATCTCGTCGGGACCACGGCCACCACGGCCATGGCGCAACACGTCTTCACCGGTGCCACGGACGCTCTCACGCTCAAAGCCGAGGACATGATCGTCACCTACGTCCTCATCGATCCGTGTAACCCGCCACGCGAGCTCATGCTGGAGTGGAACGACGGCTCGAGCTGGAACCGGCGCGCTTATTGGGGTGAGAACCTCTATAACGTCGGCGCCCACTACACAGTGGAGCGCCGCCGGATGGGCGCAATCCCCGAGACAGGGAAATGGGTCCGCCTGGAAATCCCCGCGTCGTCGATGGGGATGACGGGGATGACCATCCGCGGCATGGCCTTCACGCTTTACGGAGGACGGGCCTGGTTCGACCGCGTGGCCACTGTTTCGCGTGTCAATCTCGCGCTCAACAAGAACGCCTCGCAATCGTCAGGGTTGGCGGATCCGTGTGAGCTCTACAACTGCCCGAGTAAGGCTGTCGACGGCGAGTTGACGGTTGGCTATCAGCACACGGATCTCCAGCTTGCTCCCTGGTGGCAGGTCGACCTCGGCGCGGTGCAGCCGATCGCCTCCATCGACTTGTGGAACGGCGGCCTCAATCTCTGCTGCCAGGACCGTTTGCAGAACTTCTGGGTCTTCGTCTCGGACGTGCCGTTCTCCTCGAACACCGTCGCCGGCACACTGGCGCAGCCGGGCGTCACCGCGTACTACTACCTCCGGCAGGCCGCACGGCCGACGGCTTTCGATATCCATCGCAGCGGCCGCTTCGTCCGCGTGCAGCTGGCCGGAACAAACTACCTGCACATCGCGGAAGTCCAGGTGTGGGCTCCTGTCTCTCCCGTGCCGGTGAATCTCGCGGTTGGCCGCTCGGCCAGCCAGTCGAGCACCTACCAGAACGCTTACACCGCGGCAATGGCGATCAACGGCAACTCGGTCGGCGAAACGGAGTCGCACACCAACAGTGAGCTGGAAGCGTGGTGGCAGGTCGATCTGGGGTCCGTGCAGCCGATTTCCTCGGTCGACATCGACAACGTTTACGGCGGTGGCGAATCGTCGCGCATGTCGAACTTCTACCTGTTCATCTCCGACAGCCCGTTCACGAGCACGACCGTGGCCGGCTCGCTGGCCCAGAGCGGCGTCTCCGCGTTCTACCGAATCGGTCCTCTCTCCGGGTACACGTTCGACCCCGGCCGCAGGGGCCGTTTCATCCGCATCCAACTCACCGGCACGAACTATCTCCACCCGATGGAAGTCCGCGTCTGGTCGCCGTCCCTGAGCATTGGCGCGCTCGCGAAGTCGCCTGAGAAATTCTGATGAAGACCTCAGCCATGAGCCGCCTCCCCTTGCGCTTCCCAATATCCGAAAGGAAGTCCCGTTTGAATTCCAAAGTCCGTATACAGCGGCACAGCTGTAGAGCTCCACAGCTGTACAGCCGTGAAGCTGTGAAGCTGTGCGGCTATGCCCTCCCATTCAGTGGTGCATGTCTGCGGGGGTTCCTGCTGACGCTCCTGGTCTTCTTCGGAGCAGCGGCGCGGACCGCCTCCGCGGCATACACGCAGGTCTCGACGCTGGCCCAGGCTCCGGAGTTGAGTGAGCCGTACGGCGTGGCCCTCCTGCCGTCGGGGGACCTGATCGTCGCCGATGCCGGACATCACCGGATCGTGCGCGTGTCCGTCACCGGAGTGGTGACCGGAGTGGTGACCGTGGTGGCCGGGGACGGGGAGCTGGGAGACCGGGACGGGGCGGCCGCCCAGGCGCAGTTCAAGCGGCCGGTGGCCGTTGCCTACGATGCGGTGCGCGATCTCATCTACGTCGCGGACACGCAGTCCGACTCGATCCGCCGCATCTCCGGCGGGACGGTCTCGACGTTCGCCGCCACCGGGTTCAGCGATCCGATGGGCCTGACGCTCGATTCAGCCGGCAACCTCTACGTCGCCGACTCGGGCAACAATCGGATCAAGAAGATCACGGTGGCCGGAGCAGTGACCACGATCGCCGGCACCGGACAGGCCGGAAACCTCGACCACGCCCAGGCCCTGCAGGCGAAGTTCAATCAGCCCAATGGCCTCGTCTTCTCGGCCAGCGGCGCGCTCTACATCGCCGACCAGAAGAACCACCTCATCCGCAAGCTCGAGAACGGAGCGGTTACGACCGTTGCCGGCAATGGCACCAATGGCTGGGTCGACGGACCGGCGCTGTCCGCGAAATTGCGCGAGCCGCGCGGGCTGGTCTTCGATGCAGCGGGCGATCTGCTCATTGCGGATTCGAACAACAACCTGGTTCGCCGCCTGACGCTCGGTGCCAGTCCGGCCGTCTCGACGATTGCCGGCATGGGAACGGTCGGCTATGTCGACGGACCCGTGGCCACGTCGAAATTCCGCGAGACCGCGGGCCTCGCCTTCGCCGGTGCCACCGGTTCCATCTTCGTGTGCGATCCCTCGAATAACGCCATGCGGGTCATCAACGATGGCGGATCGGGCTCACCCCAGCCCGTCGTGACAGTCCGGGAGAACGGCGTTGTCTTTGCGGACAACGCCCTGCTCAATCACGACGCCGTGCCCACCGTGACGGTCACGGGCGTTCCTTCCCACACGATCGACGCAAAGCTCAACGGGCAGCTCTACACGATCGGGACACCGGTCACGGTCGAGAACACCATCCATGCGCTCGACATCGCCGTCACGTCCGGTGCCGGCGTGACGACGACGGTGCCGACGATTCACTTCCGCATCGACAAGACCGCACCTGTCGTGACGGTCACGGAATCGGGGAGCCCGCTGGCCGGTGCCGCGTTCGACCACACCATCACTCCGGTGGTGACGGCGCAGGACGCCAGCACCACGACCATGGCCATCACGGTCGACGGGAGCCTCTGGACGCAGGGCACGCCGGTCGCGGCAGAGGGCCCGCATGTGCTCCAGGGGAGCGTCACGGACGCCGCGCAGTGGACCACCCCTGTGCCGCCCACCGCCTTCATCATCGACAAGACGCCGCCGGTCGTGCGCATCCTCGAAAGCGGAATCGTTCTCGAGAGCGGCAGGACGTTCAATCGCCCGGTGCTGCCCATCGTGGATATCGTCGATCTCACGACCCACACGACGACCGCGACGCTCGATGGACAAGTCTGGACATCGGGGACCGCGGTGACGCAGGACGGTCTGCATACGCTGGTCGTCTCCGTCGAGGATCGCGTCCATCACGTCACGCCCGTCGCGCCGATCCAGTTCACGATCGACCGGACGGCTCCCGTCCTGGCGATCACGAGCCCGGCTGCGAACGCGGTCCTCACGACAGGCGAAGTGCTCGTCACCGGCAATGCCGGGGACGCGGTGTCGGTCACCGTCAACGGCGTCAACGCCGAGGTCGATCCGGTTGCGAAAACCTTCAGGGTTTCCGCGCTCCGGTTGCTCGAAGGACCGAATACGATCGTGGCCACCGGCACGGACGCCGCGGGCAACGTCAGCAATCCGGTCTCCGTCGACGTCACCGTGGACACGCGCGCGCCCGAGGTCACGATCGGGTCTCCGGCGGCGAACGCCTGCCTCACGACGCGGGAAGTGGCCGTCAACGGCGCGATCACCGATCCGAACGTCGCTTCGGTGAAGGTAGCCATCGTGCCCGGTACGGCTATACCCGTCGACGCCACTCTCAGCGCCGACCACCGCAGCTGGAATGCGACGTTGCAGTTCCCGGCGGAAGGCAAGTTCGTCATCGCCGTCACGGCGCGCGACAACGGCGGCCATGAGTCGATGACCACCGTGCAGGTGCGCATCGACCAGACCAAGCCGCGCATCGAGATCACGGAATCCGGCAATCCGTTTACCGCGCCGTTTGTGAATCACACAGTCGCGCCCTTCGTCCGGGTGATCGACGCCGATCCAAACGTCACGCTGACGGTCACGCTCGACGGCGCGCCGTACGTGAGCGGCACACCGATCGCGTCCGAGAAGAATTTCGCGGAGTACGAATTGAAGGCGACGTCGGCCGACTGCGCCGGCAACCATGCCGACGACGTCATCGTCCGCTTCGTCATCGACAAGACCGCGCCGCAGTTCCTGACGCTGTCGCCGGCAAACGGCGCGTCGATCGGGGCGTCCCCGACGCTCAGCGGCACCGTCTCGCCCGATACGGCTTCGGTAATCGTCGAAAGCAGCAACACTACCGCGACGGTGTCGAACGGCACGTTCACGTTCGGTGCGCTGCCGATTGCGGACGGCGTGAACCGCTTCACGCTCGTCGCCGTAGACCGCGCCGGCAACGCCACGCGTCTCGATTACTCCTTCACGCTCAAGACCTCGGCGCCGGCCGTGGAGATCGTGGAGAACGGCTCGCTCATCGTGAGCGGCACGCGCTACAACCGCGAGGTCACGGTCGACATCCGTTCGAACGAAGCGGGCGCGGTCATCACGGCCACGCGCAACGGCCAGCCGTTCACCTCTGGCACGACCATCGCCGAGAACGGCTCGCACACGATCCACGCCACGGCGCGCGACTCGTTCGGCCACACTTCGGCGGCCAGCGAAGTGACGTTCTCCATCGATCGCGACCGCCCCGTGGTCACGATCACCGAGCCTGTGGATGGCGCGGCCGTTTCCGTCGACCGCATCCACGTGCGCGGTACCGTGACCGGCGACCCGGTCAGCACCACGATCAACGGCGCGAACCTGCCACTCACCGGCGGCGCGTTCGACGCCGAAGTCGCGCTCGAAGCGGGCGACAACACGATCACAGTCGTCGCGCTCGACGCGGCCGGCAACGCCGGCTCGGCGAGCGTGGACGTCACGCGCGGCGGCGGCACGCTGGGCATCATTCTCAACAGCCCGGTCGCCGGTGCTCCGACGAACCGCCGCACCACCACCGTGGCCGGACAGGTCCTCTCGCCGGCCGGCGTCGATCACGTCACGGTCAACGGAATCGACGTGGCCATCGACGCCGCGGGCGCGTTCCGCAAGACCGACTTCGCGCTTGCCGAAGGACAGAACACCGTCACCGCCACCGTGCGCAAGAACGGCGCGGAAGGCTCGGTCAGCGTCACCGTGCTGGCCGACTTCACCGCGCCGGCCGTCACCGTGCGCGAGTCGGGCAACAATCTCGACGACGAAGCGCGCTTCGCCACCCGCGCCGATCTCACCGTCACCGCAACGGACGGCGGTCAGAACATCACGCCGGCGCTGCTCATCGACGCTTCGCCCGCGGTCTCGCCGGTCACCGTCACCACGGGCGGCGGACACACGCTCGTGGCCACCGCGCGCGACGCGGCAGGCAACGAGACGCGCGTCGAGCGCACGTTCTTCATCGGCGGCAACGGAGGCGGCGGCTGCGCCCTCACGGACTTCGATCCGGCCAACGGCTCGCTCGTCACCGCGAGCAGCATCACGCTCGTCGGCCGTACCGGCGGCGCGGCCGGTGTGAAGGTCAACAGCTCGGCGGCCATCGTCTCGAACGGCTCGTTCAGCGCGAACGTGAATCTGTCGAACGAAGGCGCGAACGTCATCACCGTCCAGTGCACCGATGCCGCGGGCAACGTCCTCGGCACGCCGGCGACGATCACGCTCACGCGCATCACCGGCGCGCCATCGGTGGACATCACCACTCCGGCCGACAACTCCGTCACCGCGGACGAGACGATCACCGTCACCGGCACGGTCAGCAATGCCACGCAGGTCCTCATCAACGGCGCGGCGGCCACCGTCACCGGCAACACCTTCACGGCCTCCAACGTCCGTCTGACTTCGGGCGTGAACGTCATCGTGGCCCGGGCCAGCAACGCCGCCGGCCGTACGTCGACCGACTCCACACGCATCACCTGGCTGAAGAATCAGCCGGCGATCACCATCACCTCTCCGGCCGCGGCCTTCACGGCCCGCACCGCCACGATCGACGTCAGCGGTGTCTGGACGAATCTCGATCCGGCCTCGCTGACCGTCACCAACGGCAGCACTGCCGCGCAGGTACAGACCACCATCACCAGCGACACGACTGGCACGTTCAAGGCCGCATCGATCTCGCTGACGGCCGGACTGCAGACGATCACCGTGCGCGGACTGGATCGCCTGGGGCGTTCCGCCACCGCCACGATCGCCATCACGCGCGCCGACGGCAAGCCCTCGATCACCATCACCGAGCCCGCGGACAACGCGTACTTCGGCAGCAGTTCCGGCGCGACGTTCACCGTCCGCGGCGCCTTCGACGCCGAGGCCGGAGCCACGGTCGAGGTCAACGGACAGACCGCCGACATCGATGCTACGGCATCGACCTACACCGCCGCCGTGCCGTTCTCCTCGCTTGCCACGACACCCGTCGTGGCGCGCGTCACCGAGCCGTCCGGAACGTCCTCGCTCGACACGATCCGCGTCACGAAGCTCGGCGCGGCGCCCACGGTCTTGCAGACGTTCCCCGAAGCAGACGCCGTCAACGTCGATGCCGGAACGCTGCCGCTCGTGCTCTTCTCTGCGCCGATGGACCGCGCCTCCGTGCGCGCGGCCTTCCGTCTCGAGAACAGCGCCGGGACCGCGGTCAGCGGCGATGTCACGCTCGATCGCGACGTGCTCACGTTCGCGCCGGCCGTGCTGCTCGCAGCAGGGGAGCGTTACACGATCCGCATCGCCGCCGGCGCCGCGGATCTCGCCGGCAACAGCATGGGTGCCGAGTTCACGCGCAACTTCACCGTTGCCGCGACGGCGCCCGCCACCGCACCGTCGCTCGGCGCCGTTGCGTCGCGCGCTTGCGACTTCATCGATCTGAATGGAACCGCTCCCGCCGGTGCGCACGTGCGCATCGAGCTGGGAACGCTCAGCTTCAACGTCACGGCCGCGGCGAACGGCGCGTTTACCTTCCGGCTGCCGCTCTCCGGCCGCAGCGGCTTCCAGGTGGCCCGAGTGCGCATCGTCGGCACCGACGGCTCGCTCTCGCCCGCGGCCGAAGCGCATTTCGAAGTCGACTGCGCCGGACCGCAGGTCGTGAACGCCGCGTACGACCGCACCGCGAACGTGCTCACCGTGACGTTCTCCAAGCCGGTCGACCTGGCCACCGTCACCACCGGCGCGAGCGGCTCGGCGCGCATCCAGCTCACCGACGGCGCGGTCGTCGTCGGTACCGTCGCCTCGCTGCCGGCGACGTCCAGCGTGTCGATCACGCCCGCGCAGAACCTGACCGCGCTCAGCTTCACGCTCACCATCACCACGGCTGTGAAGGACACGTCCGGCGCCGCGCTCACCTCGCCCTACACGCGTGCGTTCTCGTACGGCGAGCCGACGCTCGGCGACGGCGCCGGCTACATCGCCGGCGAGATCTTCGACGCCGACACCGGCCGGCCGCTGCCCGGCGCCGCCGTGTCCATCGATGTTCCAGTGGGTGCGTTTGCGCGCGGCCTGAAGACGGACGGCCTCACTGCCACCGCCACCGTGTCCGGCATCGCCGACAACCGCGGCCGCTATCTGCGCGAGCTGCCCGAGGGCGCGCACACTATCCGTGCGTCGGCCGAGGGCTACACCACAGTCTGGCGTCAGATCATCGTCCGCACCGGCGCCGGCGTGACTCCCACCGACATCCGCCTCACGCCGCGCGGTGTGACGAAGAACGGGAACGGCGGAGCGCTCGTGCTCACGCACGGCGGCGCGCCCGGTAGCCCGCTCTCGCTGCCTGCTGAACTGCGCATCCCCGCGGCCATGGTCGCCGGCGGCCAGAGCGTCACGCTGACTTCGGTAGGCGCGCAGTCGCTGGCCGGTCTCCTGCCGCTCGGCTGGTCGCCGCTGGCCTCCGCGGAGATCGTCTCGAACGCCTCCTCGCTCTCGGGCGCGGAGCTCATCTTCACCGTCCCCGGCCAGGCCATCTCCAACGCCGGCCAGACGCTGACCGCGGTTCGCTATTACGACGACCGCGATGAATGGCGCGTGATCCACGCCGTCGTCACGATCGCGTCCGACAAAGCCACCGTTGCCTTGAGCGCCGCCGGTTCGTACGCGCTCGTCTACCGCGACATGGACCCGCGCCTGGCCAAGCCTGCCGATCCGGTCAGCGGAGCCGTTTTGAGCGGCGTGGCCGATCCGTGCCTCGAAGAAGCCACTCCCTGCCCGGCGCTGGCGGCGAAGGAAGCGCTGCATCTCGAGCCTCCGGTCGTGCTGCCGACGCAGCGCACCGTGGCCACGCTGCGCATCGAAGGCGGCACGACCTCGCGCTTCCCCAGCGGCACGGCCGTGCAGGCGTACGTCGATGAAGAACTGCGGCTGGCCGACGGTACTCGCGACGTCGTGGCGCCATTCGCCACCGACCTGCTCCTGTACAGAAACCTGGCCGGCGACACCGGCGAAGCGGCGGTCCATCTCGCTCCCAGCGCGCGTGCGTCCGAGGTCGTGCTCGAAGTCGGCTACGACCACATCCGCATCCTGCCGTATCCGGAGCGCCTCGATCGCGGCGCGCTCATCGGACCGGAAGGGGGACGCGTTCCGGGCGATGACCGTGTGGCGGTCGAGATCCCGGCCGGCGCCACCATCGAAGCGCTGAAAGCCACGGCCACGAGCATCACCGATTTCACCTCGTACGGAACCATCCCGGGATACCGCATCGTCGGCGGAGTCTCGCTGGCCCTGCAGTGGGCCGCCGAGGGCGATGAATCATCGCCCGTCGACCTGACCAAGCCCGCGCGCGCCACATTCACCGTCACGGCCGCGTCGCTGCCGTCGCAGCTCATCCTCGTCGAAGTCCTCGAAGGCACGCCGTACGGACGCCTCTTCCGCCTGGCCGCGCAGATCACGGCTCTCGAAGGCGGTACACGCTTCTCCACGAAGACCATCGACCGCGCCGTCTTGCCGGTCGACGGCATCGTGCGCGAAGGGCGCTATCTCCTGCTCGCCCCCGACGCGCCGATCGCATTCGCCACCGGCACCGTCCACCTCGGGCTCAATGGTCCGGCCACCGCGAACGCGCGCGTCCTCACGCCCACCCTCGGCGTCGTCGACCTCACCCGCATCACCGGCATCTTCAACGTCCCGGTGCCGGCCGCGGTCTTCTCCCTCGTCCCGCGCACCGTGGCCACCGGCGACGGCGCCGCCTACAACCATCCCACCGCGCCGGCGGTCGACGCCGTCGTGCACGTTGGCGCGCTGTCCATCGTCTCGCAACCTCCGACCGTGGCCATGACCGTCTTCGCCCACCAGAGCAGCGGCCTCGTCGAAGTCCCGGCCGACGGCGCCACCGGCGTCGCGCCGAGCACCAGCGTCAAAGCCTCCTTCTCCCCAGGCCTCGACCCGCAATCTGTGCGCGCCGACTCCATTACCGTCATCGATGAAGGCAGCGCCGCCGTCGTTCCCGGACGCGCCGTCGCGCAGGGGAGCACGGCCATCCTCTGGACCCTCGAACCCGGCACGCGCCTCAACGCCGATGCCACCTACACCGCCGTCGTCTCCTCGAACGTGCGCAGCACGAACGGCACGCCGCTCGGCAGCGCGCGCTCGGCCACGTTCTCCACCGTCAGCGCGCTGACCAGCCCCGACGTCGATCCTTCCAAGATCCGCATCACCATGCCGGACGCGAACGGCCACGCGCAGATCATCGGCACGCCCGGCGCCCTGAAGGAACACTGGAACGCCGTCGCCGTCCGCCGCTTCCGCGACTTCTCCAACCGCCCCCAGGACACCGCCGACGCCCAGCGCTCGTTCCTCATCGAGCTCGGCACCGGCAACGACCCCAACAACCGCGTCACCATCGCCGACGTCATCTACCTGCAAATCATCAACGACGCCGGCTCCGTCGCCGCCATCGTGCCGCTGGGACCCTTCACCACCGAAGACGGCCGCGGGTTTGTGGCGCGCGCCGACGCCGACACGCGCTACACGACGGTGGACAACATCACCCTGGCCGTGCCCGCGGGCGCGTTTGACGTGCCGACCGTCGTGCGCGTCGATCCCGCACCGAAGTCCGCCATCACCGGCGTTCCGGGCTTCGACGAGGAGCTGAAGTTCCTGACCGGCTTCAAGATCGACTTCGAAGGGAAGGCGAAGAAGAAGCTCGACATTACCTTCCCCATGCCCGCGAACCTGGGCGCGAACGAGAGACCGTTCCTCGGCCACTACGGCCTGTCGTCACAGGGTCCGCGCATCATGCTCAGCGACCTCCTGCGGCGCGACGGCAGCACTCTGACCACCTATCACCCGCCCGAGAGCGGCGCGCGCACCGTGGGGACACTCAGCGTGCGCGGCATCCACGGCGAGGCGATCGTCAATCCGACCATCCTCCGCGACATGCTGATGGGCATCGACCAGCCGTCGATCGCCATCGGCTTCACCTTCCAGACTTCCATCGGCTTCATCACCTTCGCACCGCCGCCGCATCCGATGGAGTTCTTCGTTCCCCCGATCAAATCGATCTACTACTCGAGTTTCCTCGCCGAGACCAACCGCATCCTCGTACCGGTGGCTGCCAACGGCGCGTTCAACGTCGTCGGGATCGATCCCGGTTCCGGTTTGGAAGTCTTCAATGCGCCGTATACCGCGCTGGCGCCGGGAGAGCCGGAGTCGGCCACACCCGTCACGCTGCCGAGCACGAATGACCGCGGTCCGTATCCCGTCTTCGCATCGCCGGGACGAACCGAGATCCTGGACATCCATTCCGACGACTTCACGGACGAGTCGATCCGCAACATCAAGGCCGTCTACAACGGCAGCGCGGTCGCGTTCAGCAACGGCACCACGCCGCTGCCGGCCAACACACACGTCGAGATCCTCAATGTCCGCAGCGGCGCCATCGTGTCGTCGGACAGCTTCACCGCGCTGACCATCAGCGCCATGCGCGGCGATCGTCTGATCCTGCTCATCTCCGATCACGACGTCGATCCCAACGTCAATGTAACGGTCGTCTTCAGCGAGCCGATCCAAGTGGGCACCATCGACGAGCTGCGCCAGCAGTTCAAGTTGCTGTCGCGCGATCCCTCCGTTCCGGGATCCACGTTCCAGCCGGTGCCCGGGCTGCTGGATATCCAGACCAACTCCGGCGGACGCCGCATCAGCGTCCTCAACCCCGCCGGTTTCCAGCGCGGCAAGACGTATCGCCTGCTGCTCTCGAAGGACATCAAAGACGTCGATCCGGGCCTGCAGCTCAAGCTGGCGCAGGGGGCATCGGGGAGTCCGCTCACCGCCGGGCCGGTGCTCAGCGACGACGTCCACATCGACTTCTCGGTCCGCGCGCCGAAGGGGCTCGTCGATTCGTTCGACCTCAATGCCGGCAGCGTGCGCGACCTGGCCATGATCGGGAACGTGCTCTTCGTCTCCGCGCTGGAAGGCGGCATCTTCGCGTACGACACGTCGAACCCGATGGCCATGGGCTCGGGCCCGGCCTTCGCACGCGTTCCGGCGCCGATCGGCAACGACGGCCAGAGTTGGGCACTGGCCAGTGACGTCCACGGACGGCTCTACTCCACCGCCACGAATGCACTGTATGGCGTGGTTCGCTCCTATCGCATCGAAGACTTCGAGTGCGGCGCCACCGGTAGCTGCGAAGATCCGCTGCCCGTGACCGCGCCGCCGGGATCGCCCCCCAATACGCCGCCGGGCACACCGCCGAACGTGCAGAAAGGCAACGCCATCATCGCCTGGCGGACCGGCATCAACGTCGGCCTGCCGCTGTCGTCGTGGACGATCGGTGGCTGGCCCGAGGCCATTCCGCGCAAGATGAAGGTCGTCACACGCGATTCCGAACCGGAGGTCGATACCTTCGAGAACCTCGTCACCGGCGCCACCGATGCGGGGAACGGATTCCAGAGCGGAACGCTCACCCTCACGTCCACCGGCGGCTTGCCGTACGACAAGCAGCGCGTCACGGTCATCAACGTCACACGCGACTACCGCTGGTCGGCCGACGTGGCCATGGGCGGAAGCACGGACGTGACGGTCATCGGCCAGCCGGGCGATGAGCTGCGCATCATCCGCAACCTCAGCACCATCGGCGTGGTCTCCCTCTACGGCTACGGCATCGGCACGTACGACCTCAACGCCGTCGACGCGAACTACCGCAACGTCTTCGATACGGGTTGGGAGCGACTGGAGGACACGTACGTCCTCAGCGACGGCGAAGCAAACGGCGCCAACGAATGCGACAAAGCCGCGCGGGCGGCGGTGGGACGTTCGTGCGAGATCGGCAGCCTCAAGTTTTCCCCCGACACCGCTCTGGCGGTCAAAGGCGACACGGTCTCGATCCTCGTCCTGGAGCAGAACCGCGGCCTGCTGCATCTCACGATGTCTCCCTCGGCCGTGCCCGGCCAGGCCGCTTCCTTCGGCCGTCCCGGCAGCATGATCTTCGCTGAAAAGATCCCCGGCACAGGCCACTTCGGCCACCCGCGCATCAACCAGTTGCGCCGCTTCTACGCCACCGCCACGGGCCGTCAGCCCACAGCGCGTTATACGAACGTCGACACCTTCCAGCGCGGCGGCACGACGTACGCCCTGGTCTCGGCGTTCGAAATCGGTCTGATGGTCGTCAAGCTCGATCCGGCCATGACCGCTGCCTCGCTCGTCGACGTGGTCTGGATTCCGGCGGGCGCGCAGTCGGTGCGGGTCGCCGCATCGCAGGACCTGGCCGTCGTCGTCGACGGCAAGGGCCGCGTGCTGCTCGTGAACCTGGCCGGCCTCGACGAGAGCAGCCGGATGGCCCCGGTCTCTCCCTGCACGAACATCAGCTGCGAATGGCCGCTCTTCCCGACGGCGCTGGCCGCGATCAATGGTGCACCGGCAGCGATCGGAGAAGTCGGTGCCGATGATCCGCGCATCGTCTGGAAGTCTCCTCATCCGTTGCCGCCGGATCCCGACGGCGTGGTCCGGCCGCTGGTCTTCGGGACGCTCGCGCCGATCTTCGATTCCGACACCGGCTTCCTCTACGCGGGCAGCGTGCTGCAGACCAAGATGCGCGTTGTTTCCGCCGTCGATGCGCACGTGCGGTTCGTGGGCCAGACCGGCCTCGGCGCCGTGCCATCGTCGATGAAGATGCTCGACCGCATCGTGCCGCTGGGCATCAAGCCGCCGGACGGCTCGGTCGCCGGCGTCAACGGCTCGCTCGCCGCGTTCCGCATGCAGGTACTCCTCCCCGGCAGCGTGGAAGAGTCACTCGCCGGTCCGCCGCACATCGAGATCGAGACCGAAAACATCCTCGGCGTGGCCAGTCCGCAGACACCGGATCCGCTGCCGCGCTCGCGCTTCCGCCAGACCGGTCCGCGCCCTGTCAGCGGCTTCGAGCTGATCCACGACGCGCCCGACACCGTTTCGGACGTCGTGAAGAAACTCCGCTACCAGCGCGGCTGGAATCGCATGACCACGCCGTGGATCGTCGCCATCGCCGATCCGCGCGCATCGAAAGACTACTGGCCCGCCAACACGACCGTCGCGCAGATGGAGGCGGCGCATTGCTTCGCCTGCGCGCGCCCCGAACATCTGAAGGATCGCTCCGAGCCGGAAGTCTTCGAGCTCTTCACTGCCGGCCGCTACATCAACGCCCACCCAACCACCGCCGACCTCACCGGCGACTGGGACTGGCTCGGCCAGTCGCGCCGGCTCGACGCGCGCATCAACACCATCCCGGCCGATACCGTCCGTCCGATTCCGGTCCTTGTGGCCGCGCAGGCTCCGCCGGTCGCCGGCGGTATGTTGCAGGAGACGACGTTCGTCCACAGTGGCGAGATCGAGACCTCCGCCATCGACTTCGACGCTGGTGGCCGCGCCGGCTGGAACGTGGTCTTCGACCGCACCTACCGCTCGCGCACGTTGTTCGAATCACCGCTCGGCGCAGGCTGGGATTCCTCGATCTTCCGCCGCCTGCGCCAGATGCCGAACGGCGACGTTGAATATCGCGACGGCGCCGAAGTGTGGACGTTCAAGTCTGTCGGCGGAACCTACACCTCGCCGGCCGGGTTGGCATTCAGCCTCAAGCGGATCGATCGCGGCTGGACCGTCGTCGATCAGAAGTACCGCATCACCACCTTCGACGAGCTTGGACGCATCGTCCGCGAGTCGGATGAATTCTTCAACGCCGCCGACCCCACCGGCACCGGTAACGTCATTCATTACGGCTATGACGGCGACGGACGTCTGGTCTCCATCACCGATCCGGTGGGACGCAAATCGACGCTGACGTACTACGCCGCGGCCACGCCGCAGGGCGGCCTCGTCGACGAGATCATCGACTGGCACGACACGCCCCGCAAGATCAAGCTGCACTACGACAACCATCGCCGCCTGACCAAGGTGCAGCTGCCGGACGTCGTCAACACGTCGTCCTCGCGCCCGGAAGTGAATTATTCCTACTACTCCACGCCCGTCAGCACCTTCAACGACAAGATCGAGCTGCGTCCGAACCTCGAGACCATCACCGATCCGGGCGAGACCCTGAGCCGCGTCAAGTTCGAATACGGCGCCAGCGGTGTCGAGCGCGATCACGTCATGAAGCAGACGTGGGGGACCAACGAAACCGCCACGATGTCGTACGCCTCCGCAACCTCCGCCCAAGTCACGGATATCCTGGGACAGGTCCGCACGTACATGCTGACCCAAAACAGCGTCACGGATGTGATCGCCGACCGCGCGCATGCCAGTGAAATGCATGAGCTTCAGGTCCCGGTCTGGAACGGTGCGCTGTTCGGTCGACTCCCAGCCACGGTCACCGCTGGTGAGCCCAGCAACACGCCGGCGACGCGAATCTGGAAGTACAGCTACGCCGACGGCATGCAGACCGGCGTATCACTGGATGGTGTGAGCAGCACCACCATCGGCTACAACTCCGCACCGGGTGGGGCGGGCAAGTTCGTCACGTCGATGTCGTCGGCGGGGACCTCGGCGCCGACCGGTCTTCCCTGGATGCCGGTGGACACATCGATCCAGCAGACCTTCGAGTACCAGAGCGGACCGAATGCTGCGTCGTTCCTCAAGGCCATCACCACGGGTAGCAAGCGAATCGAGTCCCCTGAGCCGCATCGGGGCAACGTTGCGCCGTCGGCATCCAACGACAGCATCAACGCCACGAGCAACTACGACAAGAACGGGCTGTTCAAAGAGAGCGCGTCGAGCGGAGGGACCGACACGGGAGGCGCCGGTTCGAAGTCGAAGATCGAATACTGGCCGGCGTCGGCGCAGAAGCACGCCCGGTTCCTGCCGCACTTCATGAGGACCGGCGAGGGGGCGGCGGAACTGATCACAGAGATCACTTATCCGACCGATAGCCAGATCGTCGAGAAAGATTCGCGCGGTGTGGAGACGACCACCGACCTCGACACCTGGCAACGACCGACGAAAGTGCGTGTCATCAAGCCGTCCGAACCACTCGCAATCGAGACCCATTACCAGTACGACGCAGCGGGCCGCGTCAGGAACGTCCTTCAATTACAGAAGGGCCAGCCCGTCCTGACCAGCTACACGTATGACGTGATGGGTCGTACCCTCACAACCACGACGAGCAACGTCGCCACGGTCGGTTCGGTGACGACGAGCAACGAATACGATCTTGCGAATCGGAAGACCGTCACTACTCAGCCGGGTGGTGCCAAGACCACGTCGGAGGTCGACAAGCTGGGCCGTCCCATCTCCAGCAGTTTGAACACCGGCAGCAGTCCGATCGAACAGAGGTTCGCCTACGACCTCGGCGGCAACCGCGCGTATGCGACTGATCTCTTCATCGCCTCGGCAACCGCGTACGACTCTCATGGCCGTGCCATCGCCACGCGCGGCGCGGACGGCACGATCAGCACCATGAAGCTCGATGAAAACGGTCAAGCGACCGAGGTCAAGACGCTCGATCCGTCCGCGGCCGAGACCGTGTCGGAGTCGAGCTACCAGTACTCGCAGGGCGGCAGGATGGAGTCGATGAAAACGAAGGTCGACGCGTCGACCGACCGCTCGACGACGATGGTGTGGGATGGCGGCGGCCGCACCACCGGCAGTGCCACGGGTAACCGCGCGTCGCGTTCGACCTACGATATCGCCGGCCGGCCGGTGCTCCACGAGGCCGGCGCGGGAAGCGCCACGGCCCTGTCTGAGATCTTCTCGAAAAAAGAGACCACAACTTTCAGCGGAGACCTGCCGGCGACGACTGCGTCGAGCGAGAAAGGCGGCCCGCAGATCGCAACCACCGTCGAGCGCGACACGGCGGGCAGCGTGACCCGGACGAACACCGGTTCGCTCGAGTGGAAACAGACGTACGACGAGCTCGGGAACCTGACCGAGGCCAGCGCGCCCGGACGTCCACCCACGAAGTGGGATGTCGACTCGCGCGGAACCGTCAAGGAAGAGACTCTTCCCGGTGGCGCGAAGAACCAGTTCGCCTATGACGGAACCGGCGCGCAGACGAACTACAACGACCCGGCGTCCGAGGCCACGAGCACGGTCACGGATCTCATCGGCCGTCCCACCAGCCGTACGTATCCGGATGACACCACGGAAACCATCACCTGGGCAGGATCGCGCCTCGACTCGATCACCGACCGGCAGGGGAGAACACAAAGCTACTTCTACAACTCCAAGGGTCAACTCGAGGAAATCCGCAGCGGCACGACGGTCCTCGATCACATCACCTACGACACGGCCGGACGGATGACGTCGTGGAAGACGCCGGACTCGGAAGTGACGTGGGCCGGATTCGACCTGGAAGGCCGCCCCGGGGTCACCATGCAGCGCCGTTTCAGGAACGGCACCGGTTTGACGACCCAGCAGATCCTCGACGAGTTCTCTCAGTTGCATCGTTACAACGAGCACGGTGAGCGGACGTTTGCGTCCATGCCGGCCTATCCAGGCCTGACGTTCGGCGCAGGCTGGACAAAGGGCATCGCGGAGCAGCACGACGCGAGGGGCAACATCACTTCCATCTCACGCGCAGATACGCCTGGCGCGGTCGGCGCGGCCGTCATGACGGCCAGCTACCGCAATGCGGGCCGCCCCGATTCGCGTACGGTGGCCACGGCCGGCGGGAGCTCGCTCGTACGCACGTATGCGTACAGCACGACCACCGGACAGATCGAGAGTCTTTCGGTCTCGAATGCGAACGGCGTGATCGCCGGCAGCGAAGTGAAGTACGACGGATTGCAGAAGAGCTCGGCCAGACTGCTGGGCCTCGCCTCCGGAGAACGCTATCAGCATTGGAGTTACGACGGGCGCAGCCGCGTTGCCGCATCGTTGTATGGAGTGAGGGATCCGAATGCCGATCCGAGCCTGTCTCTGGCTGGGCGCGCGAAGGAAGACCTCAGCCCGGCGGACTTCCGGAATGCGCAGGAGCGCGTATCCGCGCTCGATGCCGGCACGCGCAACAAGCTCGCGCAGAAGAACGTCGACACGACAAAGATCGATCCGCCGACGGCGTCCTTCACCGAGCAGAGCGGACACAAGATCGCCGGGGTGACCAAAGGACCGCAGGTCCGAACGTTCGGTTACCAGGGAGCGGAACGGGTTGACGATGGCCGCTTCTCGTACGAGTTCGACGTCAAGGGCCGCCTGATCCGGGCCACCGAAATCGCCACGGTCGGTCCGATCCGCAGCATTGCATATACATACAGCGGTGCGGGACGCCTGGTGGGACGCCGCGCCGAATATTCGTCCTCGGCTACGACACCGGTCTGGGATCTCGAGGACCGCCCGCAGATCCTCAGCCTGGACGGTCTCCCGGCCGACACGACGTTCGTCTGGGACCCGATCACCGATCGCCTGGTCTCCGTGTTCAAGGCCGGCGCAACAGCGACCGATGTGCATGGCGGCCTGCTCAAGCAGGTCATCCACGGCGGCGCCAGCTACGATGACCCGCTCGAAACCACCACGATCGACCCGGCGAACGGCGCGGTCACCCATCTCTACCCGATCTATGACGAAGCCGGCGGCGGTTCGCTGCAAGCCATCGTCAACACCAACGGCGAAGTGGTGGCCCGCAATCTCTCCAGGGATCCGTACGGCGCCGACGACGTTGCGTTCTCCGGAGCCGCCGTCGACGGCGTGAAGGTCGAGGTCAAGAAGAACGCTGCCGGCATCGAAGCTGTCACCGTCACGCTGCACTCGACCGAAGAGCTCTCGGAATCGACGATTGCCGCCGGGGCGCGCCTGGCCACGGTCGACAAGGACGGACTGCTCGTTCGTACCTCCGCGGTCGCCCCGGTCCGTGTGGGCGCTGACACCTCGACCCCCGACGACGACGACAAGTTCGCGCTGCGGTGGACGCTCACCGCCGCTGAATGGGAAAACCTGACCGACGAGTCGCCGGTCACCGTCGGCGGACAGGACCGCATTCCCGTCGATCTTTCCGTCGCCGCCAAGGACACATTGCGCGCGGCCAACTGGTCGTCCGACCTTCCACTGCTTCCGCCACCGACGTGGGTTCAGGCCTCCAAATCCGTCTTCACCTCCGGCCCACTTCCCGTCGAGATTCGCGAGCCGTTCAGCACGCTCGCGACCTTCATCGACGGCATCCCAGTCGATACTACTGCCACCTCGAAGCTCTACGAGATCGACTCCCTGACTCTCCTCGGCAGCTCGTCCGGTTCCGACGGACTCAGCGAGGACATCGTCTCAGCAAGGATGCACGCGCACCCGTTCACGGAGCCGATGACGCGGCTGAACTACGTCAGGGCGAGATGGTTCGATCCGGAGTCTGGCTCGTTCTTGAGTCCAGATCCGATGGGGTACAAAGACTCTTCAAATCTCTACGCCTTTGCGGGAGGGGATCCGGTCAATGGGAGGGATCCAACGGGGAAGAGATTCAGGATGAAGGGACGTGATCCCAGGAAGAGTTTCGAAGTCTTTAAGGAGTCCTTGCATAATCCGAAAGCCGCGAGTCTTCTTGAGCTCGACACGAAACACGGTAACCTGGTCCGTCTCAGATCGGGAGTGACTGTGGAAGATTTCAAGAAAGCCGCTATTCCACAATGGCCCTACTTTGACGTCAATCAGACTGATAGTGACATACCGCTCTCTGCGGACAAGCGGACAATCGAAGAAAAGTACGCCGTCATGCTCTTTACTCCAACGATCATCGACTTTACTGCAGAAGCCGGCGCAAGCATTTTGCTAAAGAGTCGCTTCCTTGGTTTCAATTTTGACTACAAGAAGCCGGCGACAGATATTGATGCTGGAGGGGCATTTACGGCCTTCAAGAGTGAGACCGCCTCCGGGAACATTGAGATCGCAATTGATACTGACTACATTGCGAAACATGGAAAAGCAATCGCCGATCCATGGCGTATCAAACCTTTCGACGCAGCACTGACAGCCGCTCACGAGTTGGGACATGCTCTCGCGGACGTGGAGGACGTTACCCCTTGCCTGCAGGCATGGTCCGTTCGCCTGGAGAATCAGATGCGCGATCGCATGGGGCAGCACTCGGGTTTGCGCACGAGCGAATTCGCCGTCAATAAGGACCCTGCCACATTGAAGTGCGACGAGTCCAAGCTGAAGAAGAAGAAAAAATGAATAGATACCGACTACTGCTCACCGCGCTGGATGTAGCAATCACCATCGCAGCTGTGGCAATCGTTCGAGTAGCGTGGGATGGCGCTGCATGCTACGTCGCAATGTCGGTGCTGGCAGTTCGCGCTTTAGTAGTCTCTCGTGGTGTCTCCGGCCGATTCTGCCAATCACTGGCAGCTTCGTTCGTTTTGACTTACATGTTTCGTCGTGCTGGAGCCATCGAGATTGCATCTTCAGTAAGGTGGCTGTTTTGTTGGACGGCCACGCTCGTAGTGGTAATCGAGGGCGCTCGAGACATATCTTCTCCAGGTCTCTCTGGATTGCTGGTTGGTTCTGCGGTTCTGCTCATGTTGCCGCCAGCGGATACGACCCTGATTCGACAGGGCATTCCCTTGTGGTGTTTCGTGGCAATTCTGGTGATTACCGCCTACACGGTCGCCACATTGGGGTCACGCATCGTGCCGCATGACTGGAGCGTCACTGCCTATCTCGTATCGCCAGCGCTCATCTTTCTCCCGGTAATTTTGCTCGCCCCGTTACTGCTCAGTGTCGGAGTTCCAGTGATGGGTTTCATTACGTTTTGGGTGAAATGCTTTGTGCTGTCAGGAGGGGTGGCGGCGCTTCTGGTCGTGCTTCAACGACGGATCATGCTACGCAAGGAAGGTCTGAACTGAAAACGACGGACCTGGCCCACTTTCCGTAAAGCCGGCTTCCGCGCATGGCGAGGTAAACTTCCGCCCGCATGTCCACCTTCACCTTCCTCACCGCCGGTGAGTCCCACGGCCCACAGCTCACGATCATCGTCACCGGCATGCCGGCCGGCGTGCGGCTCGACCGTCAGCGCATCAGTAATGACTTGCGACGCCGCCAGCACGGCTACGGCCGCGGCGGCCGCATGAAGATCGAGACCGATGAGGCCGAGATCACCTCAGGCGTGCGAGGCGGCGAGACGCTCGGATCCCCGATCGCGATGACCATCCGCAACGCCGATTTCGAGAACTGGCGCGGGGCGATGGATCCGTGGGAGGTCGAGGAGGCGGAGGCGCATAAGCGGCGCGTGCACGCGCCGCGGCCGGGGCATGTCGATCTCGCGGGCGGGATGAAATACGACCGCACCGATCTGCGCGACATCCTGGAGCGGGCGTCGGCGCGCGAGACTGCGTCGCGGGTGGCGGCGGGGGCGATTGCCAAGGAACTGCTGCGGGCTTTCGAGATCGAGATCCGGTCGGGTGTCGTATCGGTTGGCGGTGCGGGCGATCCGAATGACGCGCCGACGTGGGAGGAACTGGGCGCCGTTGATGATGAGTCGCCGCTGCGCGCAGTGAATCGCGAGCATGAGGCGGCGATGGTGGCGGAGGTCGATCGTGCGAAGGAAGCAGGGGAGACGCTCGGCGGGACGATCGTCGTTGCGGCTCGAGGCGTGCCGGTGGGCCTCGGGTCGTATGTCCAGTGGACGGAAAAGCTCGACGGCCGCATCGCGCAGGCGATTCTTTCGATCCACGCGGTGAAAGCCGTTTCCATCGGCGACGGCGTGGCCGCCGCGCAGCGCCTCGGGTCGGACGTCCATGACGCCATCCATTTCGACGAGCAGCGCCGCTATCACCGCACCACGAACCGCGCCGGCGGTCTCGAAGGCGGCGTCACCAACGGACAGGACGTCGTCGTGCGCGCGTACATGAAGCCGATCTCCACCTTGCGCCGCGGCCTGCCGTCCGTCGATACGGAAACGCATGAGGCGCATCGCTCGCAGTGGGAGCGCAGCGACGTCACCGCCGTCCCCGCCTGCGGCGTCGTCTGCGAAGCGATGCTGGCCGTGATCCTGGCCTCTGTGATGCGCGAGAAATTCGGCGGCGATTCCCTCGGCGAGATGAAGCGCAACTACGACGCCTACCTCGCGCAGCTCGCGGCGTTCTGACTCCAAAACGCGCGACAATCCGTCCCGTGAACTTCCGCGATCTCTTCCCCGTCACGCAGAACCTCATTTACTTCAACCATGCCGCGGTGGGGCCGTTGTCGGTGCGGGCGCATGAGGCGATGGTGCGGCATGCCACGGATCAGCGCGATTTCGGGGCGCTGCATTGGCGGGCCTGGTACGCGGAGATCGATGCGGTGCGCGAGGCGGCGGCGCGGCTGATCGGGGCGCAACCGGACGAGATTGCCATCCTGAAGAACACCTCGGAGGGGCTGTCGTTTGTGGCCGAGGGGCTGCGGTGGAACGAGGGCGACAACGTCGTTACCTCGGCGCTGGAGTTTCCTTCCAACTGGACGCCGTGGAAGCGGCTCGAGGATCGCGGTGTGAGCGTTCGCGTGGCGGACGTGCCGACCGTGGAGGCCATCGAGCCGCTGATCGACGGCGACACGCGCATCGTGACGGTGTCGTCCGTGGCGTTTCACAACGGCTTTACCGCGGATCTCGAGGCTCTCGGCGCTCTTTGCGAGCGGCGCGGGGTGCTGTTCTGCGTCGACGCCATCCAAAGCGTCGGCGTGCTGCCGGTCGACGTGCAGAAGGCCAAGATCGATTTCCTCTCCGCGGATGGGCACAAGTGGATGTGCGGCTCGGAAGGGGCGGCCATCTTCTTCGTGGCGGCGGACGTGCGCGATCAGCTGACCGTGCTGGAGACCGGCTGGACGAACATCGAGCGGCACGGGAAGTTCATCGACACCGGCACGACGCTGGTCGCAGGCGGGCGTCGCTTCGAGGCCGGATCGTTGAATACCAATGGCGTGTACGGGTTGCGCGCGGCGCTCGACCTCCTCCATGAGATCGGCATCGGGATCATCCACGAGCGGGCGCTCGCCGTGGCCACGCTGCTGGCCGACCGCCTTGAATCGATCGGCTGGACGGTCGCCTCACCCCGTCCGGTCCGCTCTCCCATTATCGGCGCGACTCCACCAACTGTAGAGAAATCGCTCCTCTGGTGGCATCGGCAGCTCGAAGAGCAGCACGTCGTCACCGCGCCGCGAGAAGGGCTGCTGCGCTTTTCGCCGCATTTCTACAACGACGAGAGTGAGGTGGAGCGGGTGATCTACACCCTGCAGCAGTTACAATAATCGCATGACAATTACGGCACTGTTTGTTTGCGTGATTGCGCTCGTGGCGGGCGCTGTCGCGGGGTGGGTGGCCGGGAGCGCGAGCAAGCGGGCTGAGACGGCCAGGGCTGTTGCCGAGCGCGATCGGGTCGTGACGGAACGCGATCGGGCCATCGTCGAGCGCGACGCGGCGCGGATCGAGCGGGAGCGGAGTGAGCGGGCCCGGCACGAGATGCAGCTCCGCGTCGAAGAGGCGCAGCAGGCCCGGGCCGTGGCCGAGACGCGCGCGGATGAGACCGCGAAGGTGCTGGCCAACCACACGCAGTTGCGCAAGGAGATCGAGGACAGCTTCTCCGCACTGGCGCAGAAGGCGTTCAAGGACGTCAGCGAGGCACTGGTGCACACGAACCGGACGCAGGTCACCGGCGCACTCGACACGAAGAAGGCCGAGATCGAGTCGCTCCTGACGCCGGTGCGCGAGATGCTGGAGAGCTATCGCGGCGAGGTCACGAAGAGCGAGCTGGCCCGCAACGCCAGCTACGGTGGGTTGCAGGAGCAGATCCGGGCCTTGCTCATTGCCCAGGAGTCGACACAGCGCGAGGCCTCGCGGCTCTCCAACGCCTTGCGGTCGCCGGCGGTGCGCGGCTCATGGGGCGAGAACTCGCTCAAGCGCTGCGTCGAGCTGGCCGGCATGAGCGAGTTCTGCGACTTCGATCTGCAGCAGACCTTCCTCACCGAGGAAGGCCGCCGCATCCGTCCCGACCTCATCGTGCGCCTGCCGAACCACCGCGTCATCGCCGTCGACTCCAAGGCGCCCCTGGCCGAATATGCCGAGGCCTCGAACGAGACGGATGAAGCGCGCAAGCGTGAGCTCCTCGTGTCGCACGCTAAGACATTGCGCCGGCACATCGACTCGCTCAGCCGCCGTGAATACCAGGGCAGCATCGGCGAGACGCTCGACTTCACGGTCATGTACCTGCCCGGCGAGCACTTCCTCTCCGCGGCGCTCGTCACCGACGCCAGCCTCTTCGAGTACGCCGTCGAGCGGAAGATCTACCTGGCCTCGCCCACCGTGCTGCTCCCTCTGTTGCGCGCCATCGCCGCCGGCTGGAAGGCGGAGCGCACGGAAGAGAACGCCAAGAAGATGCACGACGCCGGCGTCGAGCTCTTCAACCGATTCGTCAAGGTGATGGAGCACCTCTCCGGCGTCGGCAAGGCGCTGCAGGGAACGGTCGAAAAGTACAACGCCGCCATCGGCTCCATCGACCGCATGCTCTGGCCGAAAGGCGAGGAGCTCCAGCGCATGGCCCAGAGCGGCCGGGAGATGAAGAACCTCGACCAGATCGACCTCCTCCCCCTCGAATCGACCAAACTGCGCCTCACGATGCAGAACGAAGAGCCGGGAGAGGTGGTGGCCATCGATCCGGCGCGCCGATGAACCAGTCGGCGGTCGGCAGTGGAAGAGGCCGTCGTCGTGCCTCGCTACTGCCGACCGCAGCGAAGCGGACCGCCGACCGCCGACTGATGTGTTACCCTTCGCCCGTCATGACGTGCCACCTTCAGGAGAACGAGACCGTGCGGAGCCTCAGCGCCGGCTCGTGTCTTTGGCTCGTCTAGCTGCCTGCAACATTCCCTTTTGATCGTGCGTTGGCGTCCCTGGCGATGGTGTCTCTGACGTCCTGCCACCGGTCACCACACGAATTGCGAGGGAACGCACAGTGATCACCGTCGTCGACAACTACGACTCCTTTACCTACAACCTGGTGCAGCAGATCGAGCGTCTGGCGGGGGAGCGTCTGCGCGTCATCCGCAATGACGCCTTCGAACCGCGGGAACTGCTCGCCGAGCGTCCGCGCGCCATCGTGATCTCGCCCGGTCCGGGCACGCCGGCGCGCGCCGGGCGCTGTCTCGATCTCATCCGCGCCAACGAAGACATTCCGCTCCTCGGCGTCTGCCTCGGCCATCAGGCCATCGCCGAGGCCTTTGGGGCGAGCGTCGTGCGCGGGGACGTGCCGGTGCATGGGAAGGTGAGCGACGTGACGCACGACGGCGAGGGCCTCTTCGCCGGTTGCCCGCAGCCGATGCACTCCGCGCGCTACCACTCGCTGATCGTGGCTCGCGAGACGCTGCCGGACTTTTTCCGCGTCGACGCCGAGAGCAGCGACGGCGCCATCATGGCCATCTCCCACCGCCAGCGGCCGATCTACGGGATCCAGTTCCACCCGGAGTCGTACGGCACCGTGGGTGGCGATCAGCTCATCCTCAATTTCCTCGGGGGCATCCGATGATCCCTCCCGCAATCAGCACCGCCATCAAGCGCGTCGTCGACGGACACTCCCTCACGCGCGACGAGATGCAGGAAGTCATCGGCGACGTCATGGACGGCCGCACCACCGACGTACAGAAGTCGGCGTTTCTCATCGCGCTGCGGATGAAAGGCGAGTCGTCGGAAGAGATCACCGGCGCCGCGCTGGCCATGCGCGCGCGCGTCACGCCACTCGAGCTCGAAGATCTCCGGGAAACGCTCGTCGACACCTGCGGCACCGGCGGCGACGGCTGCGGCACGTTCAACATCTCCACGATCGCCGCGCTGGTGGCCGCGGGCGCCGGTGCCAAGGTTGCCAAGCACGGCAACCGTGCCGTGTCGTCGTCGTGCGGCAGCGCCGATCTCCTCGGCGCGCTCGGCGTGAACCTCGACCTCGACGCGCCGCGCATGTCGGCCGTGCTCCGCCGGGCCGGTATCGCCTTCCTCTTCGCGCCGAAACTGCATCCGGCCATGAGCGCGGTGGCGCCGATCCGGCGGGAGCTCGGCGTGCGCACGATCTTCAACGTGCTCGGCCCGCTCACGAACCCCGCCTTCGCGCGCCGCCAGGTGCTGGGCGTCTACGCCGAGCGGCTCGTCGAAACGGTGGCGCGCGTCCTGGCGGCGCTAGGCGCCGTCCATGCGCTGGTCGTGCACAGCCGCGACGGCCTCGACGAGATCTCCGTCTCCGCCCCGACGCTCGTCTGCGAAGTGCGTGACGGCGAGATCCGCACGTACGAGCTCACGCCACAGGACCTCGGCCTCGCCTCGCATCCGATCGAAGCCGTCGCCGGCGGCGACGCCCAGGAAAACGCCGCCATCGCCAGAACGGTCCTCGGCGGTGCCGATCGCAGAGACCAGGGCGGCGCCAGGCACGACATCGTCATCGCCAACGCCGGCGCCGCCCTCTACGTCAGCGGCGCCTCAGCGACCATCCGCGAAGGCGTCGCGCTTGCCCACGACTCCATCGCCAGCGGCCGCGCGCAGGAAAAGCTCGAACAACTCATCGCGGAGACCAACGCATGACGGTCCTCGATCAAATCGTCGAGCGCACACGCATGCGTCTTCGCGACGAGCCGATGGACATCGAGGACGTTCGCCGTGCCGCGCGCGATCGGGCCGCGGCGAAGACTCCGTTTGCCTTTCGCACTGCCTTGCAACGCGATGCCGTCAACGTGATCGCCGAGATCAAGTCGGCATCTCCGTCCGCCGGCTCGATCGTCGACAATCCGGACGTGGAGTCGATCGCGCGCGATTACGCCAGCGGAGGCGCGGCGGCGCTCTCGGTCGTCACGGAGCCGGAGTTCTTCCGCGGCTCGGCCTCCTGGATCGCGCGCGCGAAGTCAGCCGCAAACCTGCCGGCGATCATGAAGGACTTCATCGTCGAGCCGTCGCAGCTGATGCGCGGCATCGCCGCCGGCGCCGACGCCATCCTTCTTCTGGCGTCGCTTCTCGATGCGCCGCGCATTCTCGACTTCATCGGTCTCCTCGAGGAGTACGGTTGCGACGCGCTCGTCGAAGTCCATGATGAACAGGAACTGGAGCGCGCCGTGGAAGGCGGCGCGCGCCTCATCGGCGTGAACAATCGCGATCTGCGCGATTTCCGCGTCGACCTCGGCACATCTGAACGGCTCGGCGCGCTCATGCCCGAGGCTACGATCCGCGTCGCGGAGAGCGGCATCCGCAATCGTGCGGACGTCGAACGTCTCCGGGCGGCAGGCTTTCACGCTTTCCTCGTCGGCGAATCGCTGCTGCGGCAGGACGATCGCGCCGCCGCGGTGCGTACACTGGTCACGACATGACGAAAATCAAGATCTGCGGAATCACCCGCGCGGACGACGCGCACATGGCGGCGGAGCTCGGCGCCGACTTTCTCGGCTTCATCTTCGTTCCCGATTCGCCGCGTTACATCGATCCCAAACGCGCCGCGAAGATCATCGCCCAGGTGCAATGGAGCGGCGGCAAGGGCACGCGCCATGACGGCCGTCCCATCGAGAGCCACCCGCTGCACTGCGTCGGCGTGTTTCGCGATGCCTCCGTCGAGGAGATGAAGCGCGTCACCGCCATCGCCGGCAACGAGTACCTGCAGCTGCACGGCAACGAGCCGGACGAAGCCGTCCGCGCCGTCGGCAAGCCGGTCATCAAAGGTGTGGCCGTCGGCGAGACCGTTCCGGTCGTGGCCACGAGCGCCGAATGGCTGCTGTTCGACACGCATGACGCCCAGAAAGGCGGCGGTACGGGCCGTACGTTCGACTGGTCGCTGCTGGCGCGCGTGCCGCGCTCGAAGCCGTTCTTCCTGGCCGGCGGAATCACGCCCGACAACGTCGCCGACGCCATTCGCGCCGTTCGCCCCGACGCCATCGATGTCGCCAGCGGCGTCGAGTCGGCACCCGGCGTGAAGGATCAGGCCAAGCTGCGCAAGCTCTTCGACCGGGTGAGAGAAACATGAGACCGGTCTTCCCGGATCGTCACGGTTTCTTCGGCCAGTTCGGCGGCCGGTTCGTTCCCGAGACGCTCATGGCCGCGCTCGACGAGTTTGAGAGCGCGTACAAGAAGCTGAAGCACGAGGCGGAGTTCCGCCGCGAGCTCGCGGACGTGCTCACCGATTTCGTCGGACGTCCCACGGCGCTCACCGAAGCAAAAAAGTTCGCCGAGCTGTCCGGCGGGTTCCGCCTGTTCCTCAAGCGCGAAGACCTCACGCACACCGGTGCGCACAAGATCAACAACGCCATCGGTCAGGCGCTGATCGCCAAACGCATGGGCAAGCAGCGCATCATCGCCGAGACCGGCGCGGGCCAGCACGGCGTGGCCACCGCCACGGCCTGCGCGCTCCTGGGCATGCAGTGCGTGGTCTACATGGGCGAGGTGGACATGGCCCGGCAGGAGCTGAACGTCTTCCGCATGCGTCTCCTCGGCGCTGAGGTCGTGCCGGTGTCCAGCGGCAGCCGGACGCTGAAAGACGCCATCAACGAAGCGATCCGCGACTGGGTCACGAACGTGCGCACCACGCACTACATCATCGGCTCCGTCCTCGGCCCGCATCCCTATCCGATGGTCGTGCGCGACTTTCAATCGGTCATCGGACGCGAGGCGCTGCTGCAACTGAAGAAGCGCATCGGACGCACGCCCGACGTGGCCATCGCCTGCGTCGGCGGCGGCTCGAACGCCATCGGCCTCTTCTACGAAATGTTGAAGCACTCCTCGATCCGGATGATCGGCGTGGAAGCCGGAGGCCGCGGCACGACCCTCGGCGAGCATGCCGCGCGCTTCTCCGGCGGCGCGCTCGGCGTGTTGCACGGCACCCGCTCGATGGTCCTGCAGGACGAATTCGGCCAGATCGCCGAAACGCACTCCATCTCGGCGGGGCTCGACTATCCCTCGATTGGTCCCGAGCACGCCATGCTCCAGGAAACCGGCCGCGTCGAGTATCACGACTGCAGCGACGACCTCGCCCTCGAAGCGTTCCACAAGCTCAGTGAGAGCGAAGGCATCATCCCCGCGCTCGAGTCCTCCCACGCCCTCGGATGGCTGCTGCGTCACGGGCACACCATCGCCCGCGATGCCGTCGTCGTGGCCAACCTCTCCGGCCGAGGGGACAAAGACGTGCCCCAGATCGCGAGCCTGGAGTCGCGCCCATGAACCGCGTCAACGCCCTCTTCAAACGCCTGAAGCGCGAACAACGCTGCGGCCTGCTCGCCTACGTCACCTGCGGCGACGGCGACACCGTACAGATCGTCGAAGAGCTCGAACAGGCCGGCGCCGACGCCATCGAGCTCGGCATCCCATTCTCCGACCCCATCGCCGACGGCCCCGTCATCCAGGCGGCGTCGATGCGCGCCCTCGCCAAAGGGACCACCACGCGCGACGTCTTCGCCATCGCCCGCGCCATCCGTTCCCGCAGCAACATCCCGCTGATCGCCTTCTCCTACCTCAACCCCATCCTGCGCTACGGCCCCGCCGCATTCGCGCGCGACGCCAAAGCGGCCGGCATCGACTCACTCCTGCTCACCGACCTCCCCCCCGAATCCGCCGCCGAGCTGCGAGCGGCTATGCACGCCGAGGAACTCGGAACCGTGTTTCTCCTCGCGCCCACCTCGACCGACACCCGCATCCGCGCCATCGACCGAGCCAGCGACGGCTTCGTCTACTACGTCTCCACCACCGGCGTCACCGGCACCCGCAGCGACCTCGATCCGGCCCTGCTCACGCGCCTCGATGAAGTCCGCGCCCAGCTCAAACACCCCATTGCCGTCGGCTTCGGCATCTCCCGCCACGAACACTACGAGCTCCTCCGCACCCACTGCGACGCCATCGTCGTCGGCAGCGCCATCGTCCGCGCCATCGCCAACGGCGAAAGCCCCGGGGCGGTGGTGCGGGGGATTCTGGGGAGGTAAAAGGCGGGATTCAGCTACCGCCTGCTAAGGATGACGGGGAGCGCTGCGCGTTTCTCACCGCCGCGCAGATCGTCCCGTACGCCTCTCTCGCGCGCAGCTTGCGCAATGCGAAGCGGAGGTCGGTTTTGGAGCGGCGGCCGAAGACGGTGACGACGTCGACGCCGAGGAGGAGGCGGGTGAGGAAGGCGATGAGGGCGGGGAGGCCGAAGGCGCCGAAGAATATGGCCGCGGGCCGGGCGTCGACGTTGAGGGAGACGATCAGGATGGCGATGCCGAGGAAGAAGAGGGCCAGGAAGGCGGTCAGGATCAGGTAGAGGACGCCTTTCTCGCGATGAATGGTGACCATGAGCACGTCGTCGTAGAGGACGCGCTTTTCGACGACTTCGTACTGCTCGTTGACTTCGATCTCCAGCGCGTCGGCGCCCTGATAGATCGTGGCGCGCGATCCGAGCGTTCGCGACCGGCCGAGCACTTTGCGCGTCGGGCTCGCGCTCATGTCGTGGCCGCCTTCCCGATCGCGTACAAGAGGAAGACGACCGCGGAGAGGCCGCCCAGGATCTCCAGGATGCCGAGGATCATGGTGATGGTCACGCCGGTGGTCGAGCGTCCTTCATTGCGGCGCTGTTTGCGCGCCTTGATTCCGTAGAACACGGCCACGGCGCCGAAGGGGAGGCCGATGAACATGAAGGAAAAGAAGATGCCGGCGATGGCGAAGGAGCGGGCCATGGTCGCGTAATCGCGGTAGCGGCGCGCGGCCGCGTGCAGCGTTCCATCCGTGCGCACGCGCTCGAAGCACGACGGACAGTACGAGCCCGAGCCGACGTTCATGTCGCACAGCCCGCAGATGAAGAGACCGCAGCGCTGGCACGAGGCGGTGGCGGCGTTGCGCGCATGATTGGCACACGCGTTCGCTCCCTCGGGGCCGACGGTCACGACTTCCGTCGTGGCCACTTGTTTCCGCGGCGGCGGGTTGAACGCGGTGGCCTCGAACGTGCGGTTGCAGTACGGACAGATGATGGCCCCGCTGCGGATCCAGTCGGAGGTGAGGGCTACGGCGCAGCGCGGACACTGCGGCCCGGTGTAGGACGGGACGATGGTCATCGTGTTACGCGTCCACTACCCTCGTGCCGGCGACCATGTCGTGCAGGGTCGTCTTCTCCAGCGTGAAGAACGCCGGGATGTAGTCGACGATCCATAGGCAGCCCAGCACCGTGCGCATCGCCACGCGTCCCCAGGCCTGGCCGGGGCTCATGGGCGAGCCGTCCGGCCGCACCACGCGGACCCTGAGCGCCATCTTGCCGAGCGTCTGCCCGTTCTTGTACTGGAGCATCAGTCCCTCGTAGAACAGCGACAGGAACGCGAAGGGGATGCCGATGAAATTGAAGAGAGGATTCACTTCCTGCCCGCGCGAAGCGGGGAGGAAAATCAGGACGCCCATGAGGGCGTACATCGGGATGGCCACCAGGAGTCCGTCGATGAACACCGCCCCGAACCGCCGCAGGATCGTCGCGTACTGCACTTGCGAGCGGTCCACGCCCGACCGGACGTCGAGCAGCTGCTCGGACTTGCACATCAGGCAATAGGGGCGCCCCGAAATCTCGACGAGGCAATCCGGACAGAACGGTATTCCGCACCGCGCACAGCGGCGCACTCCCGCATCGACGTCGATGTGATTTCGGCAGAGCATTCAGGACCCCTTCAAATTTGGACTGCGCTCATCTTACCGGAGGCGGGTTGAACAGTACCGCGGTGAGATCGCGGACGAGGTTCTCGCCGCTCATTTGTTCTTCCTCGATGCCGAGCTTCTTCCGGTACTCCCCGGCCACTTCTTCCATGAGGTCGTACCGCGCCTCGGCGGTCATGCGGTCGGCGCGGAGGCAGAGCGTGAGGAGGAATTCGCGCTCTTCGAGGCTGATGCGATGGCGGGCCAGGCGGAGGACGCGCGGGGTGCGCAGGCTGTTGTGGCGCCGCTCGGCGGCGAGCTGGCCGCGATAGGCCAGCGGTTGCGCATCGCGGACGACGAGGGTGTCGGCCAGGATGTCGCCGATGCGGCGGCGCAACGGGGAAGCCATCACGGCGATCGCGGCGACACCGTAGAAGACGGGGATGAAATCGAGCACGCGCGTGATGTTGCGCACCAGCGACTGATGCAGCGACACCGGGAGCCCGCGCGCGTCGATGACGCGGATTTTCAATGCACGCTTGCCTGGTGTGCGGCCTTGCCTGCGCGTCTCGAACCAGATGTGCCACGCCCAGGTGAGAAAGAAATTCACGGTGATGAAGATCGCCGTCGCCACGCCCTGCGGCAGGAAGGTCGCGAAGGCACCGGAGATGCTCGAGGCGATGGCCACGATGAGGAACGCGTCGATGAAGATGGCCAGGAAGCGGCTGCCCGCGCCGGCCGGCTCGAGGCGGATGGGGACATGCTCGGGCGTGGTGATGGTCAGCTCGGTCATTCGTCGGTCCGCCGCAGGAACAGATAGGTCGTCAACCCGAGGAACAGCAGTATCGCCACGGCGATCTTCAGCGAGTACGGGATCGTCTTGGAGGAGAACTGCGAGAACGAGCCCTCGATGATGCCCGCGCAGATGAGCGTCAGCGCCGCACCGATGATGATGCGCCACACCGACGGCAGCACGCGCCGCAGCGATGCGCCGCGTGAGAGGTTGCCCGGCATCAGCAGCGCGCGTCCGACGATCAGGCCCGCTGCCCCGCCGAAGATGATGGCCGGCAGTTCCAGCGCGCCGTGCGGCCCGACCCAGGCAAAGAAGAAGACCGAGACGTCGTCGAGGACGTAGAGCGTACCCACCGCGCCGAGGATCACGCCGTTGTAGAACAGGATCACGATGCCGAGGACGATCGTCAGGGCGCCGAGCGCGAAGGCGAGGAACGAGACGCGGATGTTGTGCGTGTAGAGCGACGCGCCGAACATCAGCGCCTCTTCCACGTTCGAGATCCGCTCCTCGCCGCGCTCGATCTTTTCGACGCGCTCCTTCGGGCTCTCCGTGAAGAACATGGCCGGCACCAGCCGCTCGCCGTTGGCCGGATCGACGAGGACGGCGATGGAGCCGAACAGCGTGCCGAGAAGAAACGCCGCCGCGGCGATCGCAATCGACAGCCGCTCGCGCCGGAACGCCGCGGGGATCTCGCGCGTGATCAGCCGCACGAACGCCGGCCCGGCCTGCGTCTCATGCCCGGCGCGATAAATGAAGCGATACGCGCGTCCGGTCAGCTGGTTGAGATGCCCCAGAATCTCCGGATTCGCCGTCTGCGACCGCGCCCGATTCAGATCCGAGCACGTCCGCCGGTACAGCGCCACCAACTCCTGCATCTCCACGCGCGAAAGCTCCACCTCATCCGCCCGCGTCAGCAGTGCGTCGAGTGAGTCCCAGACGGGGCGGCGGTCGGAGAGGAAACGTTCGATGTTCATGGTGGCGGGGAGGAGCTGTTGAGCTGTTTGGCTATTGAGCTGTTGAGGGGATCGACTCGAACATCGTCCCCCTCAATAGCCCAACAGCTCAATAGCTCAATCGCTCTCTCTACAACATCTGCCTCCTCTTGATCTCGATGTACGCATTCACCGAATCCACTCCCCAGTCCTCCGCGGTCGATTCGACGACCATGGCGCCGCGGGCGCGGAGCTCGCGGATCAGTTCGGCGCGGCCGAGCCAGAGGTCGCGGGCCACGAGGGTGCGTGAGAGCTCGTTGCGGTCGGCGGGGAGGAGCGAGGCTTGCGCGCGGAGGTCGCGGTCGGTGAGTGCCACGAAGAGCGGGAGGTGTTGCGGCGCGAGCATGGTCACTGCGCGCAGCAGGTCGTGGCGCTCTTCGCGCTCGGGCAGCACCGTCAGAATGAGGATCAGCGTCCGATGGTGCAGGCGCCGGCGCAGGCTGGCGGCGAGGGCCAGGTAGTCGGTGTGGTGATAGGCGGCCTCGAGATCGGTGACGTAGGCCGTGATCGCACGCAGATGCGCGGCGCCGCGGCCGGTCGGCAATCCCTTGTCGACGCCGACGTCGAACGAGACGATGCCGGTCTTGTCCTCCATGCGATTGCAGATGTAGCTGATCAGCACGGAGGCATTGACGGCGTGGTCGAGGCGCGTGATCTGTTCCACGCGCGCGGCCATGCGATGGCCGGAGTCGAGGCAGAGCAGCACGTCCTGGCTGCGCTCCATGCGGAACTCGCGGACGATGAGCCGCCCGTGCCGCGCCGACGCGCGCCAGGCCACGTCGCGAAAGTCGTCGTCGCGCACGTAATCGCGCAGACGGTCGAAGTCGCGGCCCTTGCCAATCTTCGGCGCCGTCCGCGCGCCGAGGGAACGAAGTGCGAAGTCATTCAGCCGCTTGTGCATCCGGCCGACCGCGCGCAGGTTGGGCAGCACGTGCACCGAGGTCGTATCGCCGGCGGCCACGATCCGTTCCACCAAACCGCGCATCGTGGCCGCGATGTACAACGGCTCGATCGCCGCGCCGCCGCGCGCGATTCCCCGGATCGTGAACGGCAGCGTCAGCACCTCGGCGCGGCGGCACACCGCATCGGCCACGCTCGATCGCGGCTCGACGATCTCCGGCCAGCGCTGCCGCACCGTCAACCGCAGCGCGCGCCGCGCCGTCGAAGTGACCCGCAGCGTCACCTCTTCCCGCTCATCGAGCGGAAGCGCCAGCTTGGCCTGCCGCTCCACCTCGAAACGAACGCGCCGCAGCGCCAGCGCCTCCATCGCCGCCGCCAGCAACAGAATCGCGAACGCACCCGCCACCACCCACGCCATCACCGGCACGGCCGTCGCCAGCAACGCGGCCAGCGCGAGCAGGATGGTCAGGCGGATCAGGAGGGGAGCGGGGCGCATGGCGTTTGCGGGAGTCTTAGAGTCGTAGAGTCTTAGAGCCGTAGAGGTGTTGCCGCACCCTCTACGACTCTAAGCCTCTACACCTCTACAACTATCTCGGCACCTCCACCTGATCGAAGATCCGCTTCAGCAAGTCCTCCAGCGCCAGGCCTTCCATCTCCGCCTCGGGGCTGAGGGTGATGCGATGCGAGACGACCGGCGCGACGAGCGATTTCACGTCGTCGGGCGTGATGAAGTCGCGTCCTTCGAGTGCGGCCGTGGCGCGGCTGGCTTCAAGCAAGGCCAGCGCGGCGCGCGGGCCGGCGCCGATTTGCACGGAATCGTCGCGGCGCGTGCGCGAGACCAACTCCTGGATGTAGCGGATGATGTGCGGTTCCACGCGCACTCCGGTCGTGACCGTGCGCCGCGCCGCCAGCAGCTCCTCGCCCGACATCACCGGCTGCAGCGAGCCGACGATGTCATCGTGCAGTCGCCGTCCGGCCGCATATTCATCGAGCATCTTCAGCTCGTCGTCCGTCTCGGGGAAGTCGATGTTGATCTTGAAGAGGAAGCGGTCGCGCTGCGCTTCCGGCAGCGGATACGTCCCTTCGAACTCGACGGGATTTTGCGTGGCGAAGACGGTGAAGACCGGCGAGATGCGATAGCGCGCGCCGTCGATCGTGGCCGCGCTCTCCTGCATCGCCTCCAGGAGCGCCGACTGCGTGCGCGGCGGCGTGCGGTTGATCTCATCGGCCAGCAGCACGTCGGTGAAGATCGGGCCGGGACGGAAGACGAACTCCTGCGTCTTCTGATTGAAGACATTCGCGCCGAGGAGGTCGGACGGCATGAGATCCGGCGTGAACTGAATGCGCCGGAAGCGGCAGCCCAGCAGCCGCGCCATCGTCAGCGCCAAAAGCGTCTTGCCCGTCCCCGGCACCCCTTCCAACAGCACATGCCCGCCCGCCACCAGCGACGTGATGGCCAGCGTCTTCACGCGATCCTGCCCCATGATCACGCGATCCAGCTGCGCCCGCAGCGCCGCGAACCGCGTGGAGATTTCGTTGATGGACTGCATTACCGCCCCCCTGTAGGAGTCGCAAAGTCGCAAAGTCTCAGAGTCGCAAAGGTGGTGTTGCCACGCTCTTTGAGACTTTGAGACTCTGCGACTTTGAGACTCTCTCAAATCCGCTATTGATCGCTCCAAGCTGCCTCGCAAACGTCACCCGCGGCAATCTCGCCGCGCCTGGCGGCGGGATGAGGCTGCCGGTCAGTTCGTCGACGCGTTTGCGCAGCGCCTCGCCGCGCAGGCCGCTGCTGTGGGCCACGGCGCGGGTGAGGGCGTCGTAGTACAGCGCGATGGCCTCGGTGTCGCTCGTGACCTCGTGGTACAGCGCGCCGAGGGAGCGGACCAGATCGACCGCGTCGGAGCGCGTCTCCCGTGCGTCATCCTCGGCGGGGCCGACGCGCCGGCCGCCGCGCCAGAACACGAGCAGCGCCGCGGCCGCCAGCATCAGGAGAAACGGCCCGAGGTTCCACTCCTTCATGAGCGCGAGCGCGCCGTCGCCGCGCGTGATGCCGTGCAACACCTCGTCGAAATAGACCGGCCGGCCATCGCCCGACAGCGCCGCCAGCAGCGCCAGGTTGCGCATGAGATTGTCGTTGCGCAGCAGCTCCGGCGCGGAAAGGACGATCAACTCCCCGTTGCCAATGCGCTCGCGCCCCAGGACGGCGTGCGGGCCGGCCACGAACAGCGGCAGCATGCGGGGGCGGAGCGCGATGAACACACGCGAGTCCTTTTCGAGAGCGAGATCGCCGACCGGGGGCCAGACCGGCAACACCTTCCGGGCGGCGCTGCTGGTGGCCACGGTCGCGTCGAGCATCCCTTCGCGCGCCGCCAGCACGATCCGGCCGCCGCCGTGCACGAACGCTTCGTCTTTGTCGCTCAGGAGGGGGAGCCGCTTCGGACGCGGCGGCCCGAACTGTTTCGGATCGAGGTCCTCCGGATCGAAGAAGCGCGGCATCTCCTCGGCGATGCGGAACACCACCGCGTTCTGTTCGATCGGCTCGCGCCCCAGTGGCCGCGTCAGCATGGCCACCTGGCGCTTCTTCGCCAGATAGCCGGCGGCGAGAGACAGGCCGTCCTTCGACGTGTTCGCGCTCGAGTAATCGTCGTATACGCGCTGCAGCGCGCGGCGGTCGGTCACGATCCAGAGCACGGAGCCGGCCACGAACAGGAGCAGCGCCAGGATGAGAGGAAGCGCGCGCTTCATGCCGCTCCTCGCTCGCTGCGTTGCAGCTCTTCGAGGATGCGTTTCGCGTCAGCGCTGCAGTCGTCGAGCGCGTCCTCGGTGCTCTGTTCCGAGCCGTACCATTCCTGTTCGAAGCGTTGCGTGAGCCGGATGAAATCGGGACGCCACGCCGTCGCGGCGGAGAGCGAGGCGATGTACTCCCAGTTCGTGCGCCCCTTGCGGAAGTGCAGTGCGCCCACGGCATAGCAGGTCACGAGCACCGCGTGGTACCAGGCGCGAATGGCTTCGCGGAAGCGCCCCGCCGCCGCGAGCTGCGCCGCGTAGCGCTCCCACTCCATCGCGCCGCGCGAGAGCGGATCGTCATCGCTCGTCGAGCGCAGCGGCGCACTCGAGGCCAGCGCCTTCGCGTCGCCGCGCCGCGCGCGCCGGATCACTTCGACGGCCAGGAACACGATGGCGATGACGATCAACGCCACGACCCCGATCACGATCCAGCGCATGCCCAGCGTGGCACCCGGTCCCTCGGTCGGCTCGCCAGGCAGAAACTCGCGCAGCCAGTCGATGAATTGCTTGATTTTCTTCCCGATCCATTTGAAGGTCTCGCCAATGGAGCGCAGGGCTCGCTCGATCAGAGGCACATCGGGGACCGGCGGAGGAGCGAGCTCGCCCCCGCGCGCCAGCTCCGGCACGTCCTGCTCCGCCGCCACCTGCCGCAGCAGTTTCGGATCCGGCGTGGTATCGGCGGACGTCGCAGCGCCGCCGAGCTCCACGATCGTCAACTCGATCCGCGCCAGGAGCACCGGGTCCGCACCGCGCGCCTGTGCGATTGCCGCGAGCAGCGAATCGTCCGCGTGAAAGTTGCCGAGGGGCGACACGATCTCGCTGCCCTTCAGTGTCGCCGCCTCAGTCTTGGCGACGGGGAGTTGGTTTGCGGCGATCAGCGAATGGAGACGTCGCAGTGTCGAGATGTATTGCTCGATCGGGAGCGTCGTCTTCGCGTATGCGTTTCCGCAGACGAAGAGCAAGGCGATGAAGGCAATCGTGAGCGAGGGCGCTCCCCTCATCCGCCTTCGGCACCTTCTCCCCTCGACCCGAGGGGAGAAGGCTACTGAATCTCGCCCGGCGTTGAATTGGGTAGCCTTCTCCCCTCCGTGAGGGGAGAAGGTGCCGAAGGCGGATGAGGGGAGCGCCCTCGCGATGAGTGTCATCAGCACGCCCCTCACGCCGTCCGCCTCAATTCATCGAACCACGTCCGCAGATCGTCGCCGCTTTCTTCCGCTCCGGCCTTGCGCACGAAGATCACATGGGCGGCGATCCAGAACGGCTCCACAATCACGATCGCGCCGCCGAAGAGGATCAGCATGAAGCGGCGGTTGCCGCCGCTGAAGAGTTGCTGCCAGTTCGGCGCGTCGAAGCCGCCCAGCGCGCCGGCCAGCCATTGTCCGAGCTGGAACGCCGCGGCGAGGTTGATCAGCGCCACGAACATCGCGAAGAAGAAGATGAACACGAGCGCGAACGGCACGGCGATGCGTTTCGTGTAGCGGAAGATCCGCCCGAACGGCGCGGTGATGCTGACGCGGTCGTTGAGCTCCATCGTGCCGATGGCGATGCCCGAGAACATCACCGCCACGAAGAACCCGAGAATCGTGAAGAGGCCGAGGTAGCCGAGTAGCATCGCCGTCGACGCCGTGAGTACGTAGCTGGCCAGCGCCGCCGGCCGCACGCGCAAGGCCTCGGCGCCGGGAGCACTGCCGCGGGCCAGCGCCAGCCGGCAGGCGCGCGCGTACACGGCGCGTCCCCAGAGAGCCAGGAGGATCGTGGCCACGGTGACATTGGCGGTCATGCCGAGGAGATTGCCGTAATGCGACGCGCCGGAGCCGACCTCGAACAGCTGATCGAGGAAAAGCGCCTGCAGGAATCGGTAGGGGAGCGCCGTCGCGATCAGCACGCCCGCCCACGGCGCCGCCGTCATCGACACCGCGTCGGCCGCCTCGTCGAGCACCGCCGTCGTGGAGAGGGGCGTATGGATCAAAACAACCCCGCGATCAGCGCCGCCATCCACACCATCACCCGCGCGCCGGCGAACAGCATCATGAGCGACAGCGTGACCACCCCCACCCAGCCGAAAAACGGCGACCGCTGCACCACCGCGCCGCGCTTCGACCCCAGGCAGGCCGCGCAGTGCCAGATCCCGTCCCACTGCGTGGCGCACTCCTGACACAGCATCTTCGAGCACGACATGCACCGCGCAAACGCCGGCCGCTGATCGTGCACCGAGCACCGCTGCGTGGTGGGGGGCATTGGACCGGGGGAGTTTAGCAAACGGGGGAGGCTCAGAGGCTCAAAGGCTCAGAGGCTCAGAGATGCACGGGCCGGATACTCTCTGAGCCTGTGCGCCTCTGCGCCTTTGAGCCCCGCCCCGCGCAATCTGATCTTGACAACCTCCGGCCAGTCCCCCTACTCTGACCCGCACATGACCGCCGCCACCGCCCCGCGCTTTTCGTTTTATTACGGCTACTACAGCTAGCGTGGGGCAAACGTGCGCCCCGCGATGAAGGGGCGCTCGACAGGCAAACGGCATCGAGACCTCTTCCCCGCGCGGCGAAGAGGTTTTTTGTTGATGGACGATGCCGAAGCTGAACTGAAACGCCTGCGCGAAGCAATCGACCGCGTCGACGAGGTGCTGGTCAAGCTCCTCAATCAGCGCGCCAAATACGCCGTCGAGATCGGTGAGATTAAGGGCCACTTGTCCCTGCCCGTCTATTCGCCTGAGCGCGAGAAAGACGTCCTCCACCACGTCGAGGAAGCATCGCGCGGCCCGCTCGACCCCTCCGCCGTAAGACGTCTATTCGAACGCATCATCGACGAGTCGAGACGCGTCGAGCGCGAATCCGCGCAGTTGCCCGTTCATAAGGAGACCTGATGGTCATCGTCATGCAGAAACACGCCACCGACCAGAGCATCGAGCACGTCGTGGCCGAATTGATCACCCGCGGCTTCGACGTACACCGCTCCACCGGCTCCGATCAAACCGTCCTGGGCGTGGTCGGACACGTCGACACCATCGACCCGCGCGAGTTCGAGCTCTTCGAAGGCGTACAGGAAGTCGTGCGCGTCAGCGAGCCGTACAAACTCTCCAGCCGGACGTTCAAGCGCGAGAACACAGTCGTCAAAGCCCGCGGAGTCGAGATCGGCGGCGACAAGGTCGTCATCATGGCCGGCCCGTGCACGATCGAGAACGAGCACCAGATGTTCGACACCGCCCGCCGCGTAGCCCGCGCCGGCGCGCGCGTCTTGCGCGGCGGGGCCTACAAGCCGCGTTCCTCGCCCTATGCATTCCAGGGCATGGGCGTCGACGGATTGAAACTCCTGCGCGCCGCCGGCGACGAAAACGACATGGCCACCATCTCCGAGGTCATGGAGCTCGGCCAGATCGACGGCATGCTCGACTATGTCGACATCCTCCAGGTCGGTGCCCGCAACATGCAGAACTTCAACCTCCTGGCCGCATTGGGACAAATCCGCAAGCCGGTCCTCCTCAAGCGCGGCATGTCGGCCACCATCCAGGAATGGCTATTGGCCGCCGAATACATCATGTCCGGCGGCAATTACGACGTCATCCTCTGTGAGCGCGGAATCCGCACGTTCGAAACGTATACGAGAAATACATTCGACATCTCCGCGGTCCCTGTCATCAAAACTCTCTCCCATCTGCCCATAGTCGGCGACCCCTCCCACGCCGTGGGCCGGAGAGACAAAGTAATGCCAGTGGCGCGCGCAGTCGTTGCTGCAGGTGGGGACGGATTGCTCATTGAAGTTCACCACGATCCGGAAAAAGCCGTCTGCGACGGACCACAATCGCTGTATCCGGAGCAATTTACGCGGCTCATGGATGAATTGAGGATCATTGTGCCGGCAGTGGGACGGAGCATTTGACGGACCTCGAATGCCCGGCCTCTTGAAACCAAAACTGAAGATCGCGCTGGTGAGCGGATGGATCTGTCTCTTCGTTGTGATGGTTGCGTGGAACGGGCCGGGTGAAATTACGTCACGACCTGTGTTGGCGATCCTCGGATGCGCCATGATCTTCGTCGCTTTGTTCAGCTTTGCGGTGCTGGCGAGCGAACGGTTTCGCGCGCGTGTCGTTTCCTCGGAGGAAGCTTTCCTTCGCGAGCGGACGATGATCTGCGCCGCTCTCGTGGCGGCGGTGGTCATGGCCGGCGCCTGCTGGTGGAAAGTGTTTCGATGACGCCCCTCGGCCGGGTTTCAGGAGCGACTCTGCTTTTGTGCACTCACTTGCGCCTGAAGAGTGGCGCCCGGTGGCGTCCGGAGATTGGGAGCTGATCGGAGGCAATCGCACCCCACAGTCAATCATGCACTTGTCAGCCTCGCAGCAACCCGGCGTTTGAGCTCGACCATGTTCAGCCGCAGCGATGCGGTTGACGAAATCTTGCGAGACACGATCGACGCAACGACGGCGCCGAACACAACCTGTACGCCGTGCGTGACCATCACCGGCGAGCGGCCGATTCGCTGACCATCGACGTGTGTGCCGTTCTTACTGTCGAGATCCTTGACCGAAAGGCCGCCTCTGCCGTCGATCACGATCAGTGCATGGCGCCTGGAAACCGTGGGGTCGTTGATCACGATCCGGCAGTCGGGTGTGCGGCCGACCGCATTGGGTCCCTCAAATAGCTGGTAACTGCGTCCGTCGCATAGAAGCACCGCGTCCATGAAAGGGATCTCGTCCGGCGACGCCACCTCCCCGCAGAATGAATAGCCGAAGCCGTGCACGGTTCGGATGAACTGCGATGCGCGAGCGTCATCGCCGAGTGCGCGACGCAATTCGTTGACGATGGTGGCCAGATTCGTCTCGCACACGAACGTCGAGGGCCACAGTGCGTCATAGAGCTCTTCCCGCGATAACGCCTGCGGCCGTACCAGGAGCAACAGCTGGAGCAGATGCTGCGCCTTGGGCGAAAGATGCCGTTCCACGCCCCGCATCAACAGTTGCCGTGATCCGCAATCAAACGTGAACTCACCGAAACGGAACGTGCTCGCCGGCTCGCTGGCCGGCGGGAAAGTGGCACCCATGGAAGCCCCCATTGATTGGACGGGGATAGGGTACACCAGCGTTGCTGATATCCATAAATTTCCAATAAAAACCCAATATCTGGAGTCATGGCAGGGGCGATCTTGGGTGCGTGAGAAACCAGTGAAAGCTGCATCCGCGCAGGGCGCTCCAGCGTGGAGCGAGATCAGTCCAAACCCGCAGATTCTTCATCCAAAGTGAGGTTATTCGATATGACTACGTTTCGTGTCGCACTCGTCTTGTTGCTCGTCTTTGTCACGCCGTTGGTTGCCCAGGTTGTGGGGAATGCTCAACCCGCGAGTTCTGAGGCCGAGACAACAGGCAAGAACCCGCCGTCGGAGAAACCCGCCGAAGCGTCGGAGCCTGCACGCAAGCTGAGGATCATCTCCGAAGGCCAGACGGCGAACTTCATCGCCAAGTTTGACGGCGCGGGCGTTCCGACCGACTCCATCATGTTCGAGAACAACGGAAAGGTCGGAATCGGCACAACCGATCCGAAGGTATTCCTCCATTTGTACGGCGGAGCCACGTCGGATGTAGCGGCCGGATTCGGTCCCGACCCCAGCGTTGGTGGGGGCCCGGCAATGTACATCGGCTACGCCGGAGCCACAGTTGGTCGATCGGCTGGGTACTTCAACGTTCGTCCGGATTCTCTCGCGGTCGCTCCGAACCCGTCTCTTCGTTTCGCGACCGGGGACGTGCAACGGATGATCATCACCAACACCGGGAAGGTGGGTATCGGCACGTCTCTGCCACTTGCACCTATGCACGTCAATGGAACCAGCAGCCAGAGTCAACTCTACATCACGAAGAACGATTCTCTCTATACAGGTTTACTCTCCGCGTTGTCTTATAGCGCTGACAACGTCTCTCTCGGTTTCGATGTCGACTGGTCGGCAACCTGGAGGGCTCGCGCGTCCACCGTGGCGTGGCTTTACAAGTCCGATGGTCATTTCAAGCTGATCGGGTCGGGAAACAACACCATCGACGCCTGGCCTGGGATCAATATCTATCAGGATACCGATCTGACGACTGGAGTGACGGAGTTTCGCTCGGTGTCCGAGCCCAACAGCAGCGCGAAGATTGCGGGCGGAATGGTTCATCTAACGGGCTATCCGACGCAAATCAAGTTCGGCAACAATCAGTTCATTCAGGACACCTCCGGCGGCAATATGCGCATCTTTGCCGGAGCGAATCTGACCGTCGATACGAGTGCTGGGGGTGACATCGTGCTCGCGCCGGGGTCGACGAACCTCCGAGTTACAGGGAACGTTGTTGCCAGCAATTCAGCCACCATCGGCCCTTCGGGCGGCGATCCCGCAATCTCGCGTTTCGTGGTCAACGGCAGCGCACATTTCAACGGAACAGTAACCGGCACCAACATCAAGGCCCATTACCAGGATGTTGCCGAATGGGTGCCGTCGACCAGCGATCTGAGTCCCGGCACGGTGGTCATCCTCAATCGCGGACGGAACAACGAGGTCATGGCTTCCGCGGCCGCCTACGACACTGCCGTGGCAGGCGTGGTCTCGGGGCAGCCGGGGATCAGCCTTGGGATCGAAGGGGAAGGTAAGGAGCAGATTGCCACGACGGGTCGCGTGAAGGTCCGCGTGGATGCCCGGATGAGCCCCGTGGGTGTTGGTGATCTTCTGGTGACCAGCGCCACGCCCGGGATGGCCATGCGCTCGGAACCGATGGAGATCGGCGGCCACCGCTTCCACAAACCGGGCACGATCATCGGGAAGGCCCTGGAGCCACTCGAAGGCAGCGTCGGGGAAATCCTTGTGTTGCTGTCGATGCAATAGACGCGGCGCGTGACCAGGACGGGAGGCGCCATGAACCAATCGAGATTCGCAATCGCAATGATGATGCTATTCATGTCCTTCGCAGCATGGCCGTCATTCGCCGGGGCGCCCAGGAAGCCTCAGCAGGGGACAGCGCCCGAACGGCTTTTGGAATTGGCGTCGAAACACACCACCATCGACGTGATCGTCGGCGTAGCGCTGGATGAGGAGTGGAAGCCGGACGGAGGTCTTTCCTCGGACAAGAAGAACCGGCAGCGCGCCCACATCAAGGAAAAGAAGGAAGAGCTGTTGCGGCGCCATCCGCGCGTAAAACGGCGCACGAATCGTGATTACACCAGCATCCCGTACTTTGTCCTCGAGGTGGATGCGCACTCCCTCAGCAAGCTGATGGACGACGAGAGCGTGACGAGCATCGAGGAGAACGCACGCGGTGAGATCATCCTGGCCGAGAGCACGCCCATCATGGGCGCCACGGCCGCACATGCACGCGGCTACCGCGGGAACGGGCAATACATAGTCATCATCGACACCGGTGTCGATCGCAGTCACCCCTTTCTCTCGAACCGCGTCGTCGGCGCGGACGAGGCCTGCTTTTCCGGGTTTGGCAGCGAGGACTCGGCCTGCCCGAACGGCCAGGACACGCAGTTCGGCACCGGAGCGGGCGTCCCCTGTCCAATTGTAGACGCCAGTCAGACCTGCGATCACGGCACGCACGTCGCCGGTATCGCGGCTGGCCGAAATGTGAACACGGGATACAACGGCGTCGCGCCCGACGCCTGGATCGTTCCGATTCAGATTGCGTCCTGGGAGAATTGCAATCCGGACCACAACTGCGGTGTCGATATCACGGAGACGGACGTCGTCTCCGCACTCGATTACGTCAACACGACGTTGCTCAGCCGTCACCCCGTCGCCGCGGTGAGCATCAGCCTCCGCTTTTTCCCATTACAAGTGTCGCGTGCCGCGTGCGATCAGGCTGCGCCGGCGTTCCGCGACATCATCGCCGCGCTCCGGAGCAACAAGGTGGCTGTGGTAGTAGGCGCCGGCAACGAAGGATTCCAGGCCCAGAACCTTGGCCGCATCGGCATTCCGGCATGCGTGACCGGCGCGATCTCAGTCGGCGCGACGCAGGACAACGACACCGTGGCCCCTTACTCGAACACCGGAACATTTCTCGACTTCTTCGCGCCGGGCGGGGCGACGAATACACCCGGCTTGAGGATCTGGTCCTCGATTCCTGGAGGCGGCTACGCCGAAAAGAGCGGGACGTCGATGGCCACTCCGCACGTGTCCGGGTCATTCGCCGTTTTGCGCGAGCGTTCGCCTCTCGCGAACGTGTCCAAACTTCAGGATGATCTCGTACTGACCGGTACACTCATCACCGACTCGCGTGTGACCCCGGCTGTCGTGAAGCCGCGCATCAATGTGAACGCCGCCATCGATCGCGCGGACCTGGTTCCGCCCACCGATCCGACATCGTTTGCGGCGTCGGGCAACGCCAGCGGCAGTGTGACGCTCACATGGACCGCCTCGACGGACAACGTCGCTGTTGATCACTACGAACTGCAGCGCCGTAACAAGTACAACATCGGATGGTCGTTCGTGGCGGACGTGACCGGCACGTCATACATCGATGCCGCAAGCCTCACAGCATCCAAGATGTATGAGTACCGCGTCGTGGCGATCGATACCTCGGGGTTGACTTCGAATTTCACGTACGACTACGCCGTGACGGTTACGTTCACGGACGATCCCTTGAACAGCGGCAGCCCGTTGCTTGTCTTCGGACGCCACGTTGCTGAGCTTCGCCAAGCAGTCGACGCCTGGCGCGAATTCGCGAACCTCCAGCGCATTTTCAGCTATACCCCACCCAGCGACCTCATGCTCGCTTCCTATTTCGTCGGCCCGGCCGGCGTGGTCAACGCTCTCAACGCCGCGCGCATACAGATGAATCTTGCCCCTTTTGCGTATTCTCCTGGCCCGGCTCCGGGCATGGGCGTGGCTATCCAGAGGGAACCCATCCAGCAGATTCGGACGGTAGTAAGGTAAATTGTGAAGGAGATCACAAGTCGAGCATCTCCAAGAGATGCTCGACTTGTCATTGCCTGGTGTCCCAGCTCACCGATTGATTCTGACTCTGGGGATTTGGCGCGCGATTTAGCCCAGCTTGATAGCATGCGCCTCCCATGCGTCCGCTCCTTTCCGTCGTTGTTGCTCTGCTCTTCGTCTGCTCTTGTGCGGCTCCGCCGCCTCCCGCGCCGGTGGCGGCGCCGGAGATGCCGGCGCCTCCGCCGGTGGCTCCCGCGGAGGAGGTCGTTTCCGGCACGGTGCGTGTGACGGCGTCGGCGCTGAATGTGCGGCGGGAGCCTGCGGTGGATGCGGAGGTGATCGCGCAGGTGAAGAAGGGGACGGCGCTGGGGGTGCTGAAGAGCGATGAGAGCTGGATGAAGGTGCGGCTGGCCGACGGGAGCACGGGGTGGGTGGCGGAGCGGTTCGTGGCGCGCGAGGGTGCTCAGAAAAAGCGTGCGACGGCGAAGCGCGGCGGTTGTCCGGCGGACTCGGATTTCGCGTTTCTCGAGACTCCGACGGTGGCATTCGCGGAGGGTGGTGTGCATGGGCTGGTGATCGTCGAGGCCACGGTGAATACGAAGGGGACGGTCACGGCGACGAAGGTGGTCTCGAACGCGACAGGCGACGAGGCGCTGGCGTTTCTGGCGGCGCGGGAGATCCAGTCCGCGAAGTTCTCACCGCCGATCCGCGATTGCGGGCCGCGGGCGTTCGTGTATACCTACCGCAAGATGTTCTGAGCGACGGGTCGACGAATGTTTCGGACGAATTTGCCGCGAGCATGGGAGCAGGCTCGGGTGATCGCCACGGGTCTGCTCGCATGCATCTGTTCCGTGGCGCAACTGGCGCTTGCCGAAGCCGCTGCCAGCTACGCCCGGCACATGCTCAGCCGCTTCGGCGCGATGCCACCCTTACCCGTGACGCTTCTGCTTCCGATCTGGCGGTTTGTCTCGAGCACGCCGTGGGAGCTCTGTGTCGTTGCGCTTTACGCGCTGTTGACGGTCTTCTACCTGCGAGGCCGAAGGGGTGCCGGGTACGCCATGTTTCTGTTGTGGCTGTCGACGACGACGGCATGCTTTGTCACGCTCTGGATCATGTCACTGCTCATGAAGGTGTGCTGCAACTGACCGCCGAGGGGAACGTCACCGGCTCGTGAAAGTCGTCGGATATGGATCGTAAACTTGCTTGGAGTTCCGGCGTGCGACGTCCTTACGAGACGCGGGCGAATGGAGTGCATCACGGGCACTGCTGGAAGATCTCGCCAGTCAGCATTCGGAGGCGTTTGGGATTTGGCTGGTACTCGGCGGTGTCCAAATGTCTCAGGCTGACTACCAGGCGGCGGAGAACACTCTCGCGATCGCGGTTTCGCTTCGGCCGCGATCGGAGCTGGCCTCGCTGCCGCTGTTTCATACACTGAGACACCTCGGACGAAGCAGTGACGCCTTCGCCGAGATGCGGCGATTTCTGGCGCTTCGCCCGGAATCCCACGAGTACGAGTTGCTGCGGGCCGAGTTGGATCGCTCCCCCGAGCCGGCCCGTTGAGCATCTCCGCCGTCCAGTCGCGCGGCCGCGCCGCGGCTACTTCTTCGTGAACCGCTCGCCGAAAAAGGTCAGCGAGCGCACCTGGTGATCCTCGCCGAGGGTGAAGGTGACCTGCTCGTCGAGGTCGTCGTACTCGGAGGTGGCGTTGAAGACGTCGTAGTGGAAGTGGGTGAGGGGGATGGTCATGCGGCTCCACTGCAGCACGAGATGTCCGTCGACGAGCGAGACCTTGGCGGTGCCGTAGCCGGCGCTCTCGTACTCGCCGGTGTAGTTCTCGAGCGGGCGTGACGGGGTGGTGCCGGGGATGCGTTTGGCGTTGCGCGCTTCCTTTTCGGCCTCGCCTTTCTCGTCGGAGCGGCGGTCGACCATGAGGTAGTAGGCGTTCCAGTCGCGGCCGGGCTTGCCGGAGAGGAGGTCGGCCAGGCCGTTGCGCATCGAGACGAGGGCCAGTCCGCGGCCGACGTTGGTCATGATGACGAAGCCGGAGCTGCGCTTCGGCAGGAGGTCGACGTGAGTCCGGAAGCCGTTGAGCGCGCCGCCGTGGGAGACGAGCAGCTCGCCGCGGTAGTCCTGAACGGTCCAGCCCATGGCGTAGGACATGACGTTGGTCTCGGTGTTGGCTTCGCGGGTGAGGCCTTCCATGCGGATGACGGTGTTCGGCGTCTTCGTTTCCTCGAGCATGTCCGGGTCGGTGAGTTGGACGAGGTTGAAGGCGCCGTTGGAGAGCTGGAAGCGCAGCCAGTTGGCCATGTCCGACGCCGACGACTTGATGGCGCCGCCGGCGCCGATCGTGGCCGTGTCGATGGGGCGCTGGGCGGAGATCCGGCCGGTCTTCCAGTCGTATTGATAGCCGGTGGCGTGATCGGCGGCGTTCCAGTCGGCGTCGGAGATGACGGTGTGGGTCATGGCCAGCGGAGCGAAGATGCGCGCCTTCACGAACTCGTCCCACGGCATGCCGGACGCTTTGCCGACCACCTCGCCGGCGGCGATGAACATGATGTTCTGGTACTGGTAGGCGCTGCGGAACGGTTTGGTGAGCTCGACGTGGCCGATGCGCCGGACCACGTCTTCGCGCGTGAACGGCGAGTTGTCCCACAGCTCATCGTGCCGGCTGAGGCCCGTGCGATGCGACACGATGTCACGGATCGTCACCTGCGAATCGGCGCAGAGGTCAGAGAGGTGAAAGTAGTCGACGTGCTTGCGGACAGGATCGTCGAAGGAGAGCTTCTTCTCCGCGGCCAGCATGGCCAGGGCGGTCGAGGTGAATGCTTTCGAGGTCGAGGCGATCTGGAAGAGCGTGTCCGGCGTGACCAGCTCCGTACCGCCCAACTCCTTTGTTCCGTATCCTTTGAGGAAGACCACGCGGTCGTTCTTCACGATCGCAACGGACACTCCGGGGAGCTGCCAGGCCTTCATCGTGGAGGTCACGATCCGGTCGACCGCCTTCGTGTCGAACGGCTGCGCAGCGGCGGCAAGCGTGAGCAGGAGCGAAACGAGGACTGCAATCAAGCGCATGGAGGGGATTGTACTTGGGCTCGCTATCAGAGGTCAGAGCGCAGAGGGCGGAGGGCAGAAGAGAACACAAGCGGGCCATACATCCGCAGCAAGGCCTTCGTCCATTCACATGCGCACGATCTGATTGATCGCCGCGACGACGCGCAGTGAACGAGCCGAACGGCCGACCGTGACTTCGGACAGGCCGTTCGAGAGGAGCGCTTTCTGGCCGTGTTTCTGCCACCAGCGGCCGACGAAGACGATGCGGCCGATGCGGCCGATCACGAGCTCGCCGCTGGCGGCGCGGCCGCGCGGGCGGGTCTCGACGACGAGGAGGTCGCCGTCTTCGATGCCCTGGTCGCGGAGGTTGTCGCCGCGGGCGCGGAAGACGATCTCACCCTGCTCCACAACCGATTTGGGCAGGGCCACTTTCTCCTTCGTCTTCTCATCGACGGCCTCGCCGTGGCGGATCTCGCCGGAGGTCTCGATCTCTACCCAGTCGGGGCGCTCGCGCAAGGCGTCGCCGGCGGCGGCGCGCTGCGATTCGACGCGCCGCACCGGCAGACGCGGAAACTTCATCTCCACGACGTGCTCGCCGTTGGAGCCGTCGTTCGCCAGGAGGTGTTCCGCCCGCGCCAGGATCAGCTGCGCGCGCTCCGCTTCGGCGAGCGCCTCGCGGATCGTGTCCGTGAGGAGCGGCATGTTCACGGAGGTGCGCTCGCGGTCTCCGGAACGCAACGACAGATCGGTGAGGTGGATCTCGTTGAGATCGAGAACGGCGGCGACGCGCTGGAGGATGTTGACCGAGACGTTGGCTCCCTTTTCGAGGGCGGCCAGGTGGCGCCGGCTCACACCGGCAAGCTTCGCCAAGCGGGCCTGGGTGAGGCCTTTTTTGATCCGTGCTTCCCGAACTGTGTCACCGAGCATAAAAAGGAACTTATAGGTTACTCATCGTTGGAGAATTGCGCAACACACGCCTCAGAACCAGTCGGCGGTCGGCGGTCCGCTTCGCTCGCGGTCGGCAGTAGAGAAGGTGTTCGTGCCGTTTCTACTGCCGACCGCGGGCTGCCGACCGCCGACTGCTCTTCATCGGACTCTCATGCGATGCACTTTCGCATACGGAGTGACGCAACAGTGCATTTCCACCCCCTGTGGATGTCGGTTAGTGCAAGGGGGAGCCGGGAAGGAGGGAAAGACGGCAAGTCATAGCAGCTGATGTAGTTGCGCAGTATCGTGCGCTAAGTATGCAGGATGATCAACTCCGGATTGACATCCATCCTGCTCGCGTCTAGTATGCAACATACTGCACATGACGACCACGCGCCTTGAATCGTTCATCCGGAGCAGGGGCATCAAGCCGGCGCACCTGGCACGGGAGTCCGGCTACAGCCGTCAGCATCTCCTGCGCATCCGGATGGGACGGATGGAGCCGACCAGGCGCTGTATCGCGGCCATCGCTTCGGCGTGCCGGCGGCTGTCCGGGGAAGGCGTCCGGGCCTCGGAGCTCTTCGAGCTGGACGAGGAAGATCAGTGACCGGCATTGCAGCCCGCAAAGCATAGTCCCGAGCTGGAGATGTTCACAACCCGACGCGCGGTGGTGGTGGACGGCGACCGGAAAGCTGCGGAAATGCTGCACACCTTCCTGCGGCTGATGGAGCTCGATTGCTCCCTGGTTGCACCCGAAACGGACGTCGTAGCCGCGATCCGCAGGCAGCAGCCAGACGTTCTGATCCTCGATCTCGATCTCCCCGATCTACGCGCGCTAGAGATCGCAAACGAAGTGCATCGGACCACACCCGCGCTTCCGGTCATCTTCCTCACCGACGACGTCCCGTTCGCACTGCCGGTTTCCGGTCCCGTGTTGCGGAAACCGCGGGACCGGTTCGAGGAGTTGCTGCGGCTTTTTGAGATCGTGTTGAGTTTGGAGGAGTGAGGGAGTCGCAAAGTCTCAAAGTCGCAAAGTCTCAAAGGAGAACCATCGTGTGCCTCTCCTTTGCGACTTTGAGACTTTGAGACTTTGAGACTCCCCCCGCCTCCGGCTACGATTCCGCGCGATGAACAAGCGCCTGCCGCTCCTTCTCCTCATCGCGTTCGCGTTTGCCTGCGCCTCGGCGAAGCCTCCGGCACCGCCTCCGCCGAAGCCGAAGCCGCTCCTGGGGGCGAACGGGTTCGCGCTTTCGCAGATCGATCGCTCCGTTTCTCCGTGCGATGACTTCTATCAATACGCAGTCGGCGGCTGGCGCAACGCCAACCCGTTGCCGGCGATCTATTCGCGCTATGGCCGCTTCGAGGAAGTGGCGGAGCGCAACCGTCAGACGCTGCGCCAGATTCTCGAAGCCGCGGCCAACGACACTGCTGCCGAGCAGGGGAGCGGCACGCAGAAGATCGGCTCGTTCTGGCACGCCTGCATGAACGAGTCGGGCATCGAGACGCAGGGCCTCGGTCCGATCCGCGAGGACCTGGGCCGCATCGACGCCATCAGCACGCGGGCCGCGCTCGTCTCCGAGATCCATCGCCAGCAGCAAAAGGGCGTGGCTCCTGTGTTCCGCTTCTCAGCCCAGAACGACGTCAAGAGCTCGAAGAACATCATCGCCGTGGTGTCGCAGGCCGGGCTGGGGCTGCCGGACCGCGAGTACTACCTGCGCGACGACGAGAAGTTCAAGACCACGCGCCGCGAGTACGTCGCGCATCTCACGAAAATGTTCGAGCTGGCGGGTGTCCCGGCCGCGAAAGCGGCCACCGACGCCGAGCGCGTGATGGCGCTCGAGACCGAGCTGGCCCGCGCTTCGATGGCGCGCGTCGACCAGCGCAAGCCGGAAAACACGTATCACGTCACCGCCGTCTCCGAACTGCAGTCGAACGCGCCGCAGTTCCAGTGGCCGGCCTTCTTCAGCGCCCTCGGACTCACTGACCTGCGCTCGCTCAACGTGGCCCAGCCGGAGTACATCCGCGAGGCCAATCGCCTGCTCGACGAGATGCCTCTGGAGACGTGGAAGGCGTATCTGCGCTGGAACGTCCTCGACGCCGCGGCGCCGCAGCTCTCGTCGGCGTTCGTGAACCAGGACTTCGCCTTCCGCCAGACCGTGCTATCCGGTACCAAGGAGAACGCGCCGCGCTGGCAGCGCTGCGTGCGCGCCGCGGACGCCAACATCGGCGAGATCCTGGGCCAGGAGTACGTCAAGCGCGCCTTCACCCCCGAGGCCAAGGCCAAGATGAACGCGCTGATCGACAACCTCGTGGCGGCGTTGCGCGAGGACATCCCCACGCTCACCTGGATGGGGCCGGAGACGAAGCAGACCGCCATGGCCAAGCTGGAGGCGTTCCGCCGCCGCATCGGCTATCCCGACCAGTGGATCGACTACACGACCCTCGACGTCGGTCGCGATTCCTTCGCCGCGAACGTGGCCGCGGCGCGGGCGTTCAATGTAAGGCGCGCGGCTGGCCGCGTCGGCAAGCCGGACGATCCGAACGAGTGGGGCAACTTCACGCCCTCGACGGTGAACGCCAGCTACAGCGCCACGCGCAACAACATCACCTTCCCGGCCGGGATCCTGCAGCCGCCGTTCTACGATCCGAATGCCGACGACGCCTACAACTACGGCGGCATCGGCACGGTCATCGGCCATGAGATGACGCACGGCTTCGACGATCAGGGCGCCAAGTTCGATCCCGAGGGGAACCTGCGCAACTGGTGGAGCGAGAAAGACCTCGAGAACTTCCACGCCCGGGCGGAATGCATCATCAAACAGTACGGAGCGTGGAGAGTCGACGAAGGTCTGAACCTCAACGGCGAGCTCGTGACCGGCGAGGCCATCGCCGATCTCGGCGGACTGACCCTGGCGTTGCGTGCGTATCGAAAGTCGCTCGAGACCAACCCGCGCGTCACGCTCGACGGGTTCTCACCCGAGCAGCGTTTCTTCCTCGGATTCGCCCAGGTGTGGGGCCAGAACATGGCCGCCGAGGAAGGGCGGAGACGCGCACTCACCGACCCGCATGCACCGGGACCGGCACGCGTGAACCTCACCGTCAGCAACATGCCCGAGTTCCAGGACGCCTGGAACTGCGTCAACGGCGCGAAGATGGTGCGCGCCGAAGGGGAGCGGTGCCGGATCTGGTGACCGCTGTCAGTAGGCAGTTTGCAGTAGGCAGTAGGCAGGAGTTAGAAGCACGCATCGACTCGGCCTTCGTGCTTTGCTTCTGCTCCTGCCTACTGCCTACTGCCTACTGCGAACTGCCTACTGAACCAATGACCTATCCCCTCGAACCCGACGCCAACGAAATGCACCGCCTCGTCGATGAGGCGATGCAGCGCATCGTCGCGCACATCGAGTCGCTGCCGACGCAGCCGGCCATCAACGTCGACGGCGCCACCGAGTACGCGCGCACGCTGATCGAACCGCTGCCGCGGGAAGGCCAGCCGTTCGAGTCGCTGCTCGACTTTCTCTTCAACGACGCCATTCCCCGTTCGTTCAATGCGGCCGGGCCCGGCTATCTCGCGTATGTCCCGGGCGGCGGTTTGTTTCATTCCGCCGTGGCCGATCTCATCGCCAATGCCGTGAATCGCTACATCGGTGTGTGCGCCGCAGCGCCCGCGTTGGTGCAGCTGGAATCGAATGTCGTCCGCTGGTTCTGCGAGATCCTCGGCTTCCCCGGCACCGCAGGGGGCGTGCTGACGTCCGGTGGCTCGCTGGCGAACTTCACCGCCGTCGTCACCGCGCGGCGGGCCATGCTGCCCGACGACTTCCTGCGCGGCACGCTGTACTGCTCGAACCAGATCCACCACTCGTTCCAGAAGGCCGCCAGTCTGGCTGGGTTCCCGATCGCGAACATCCGCGAGCTGCCGGTCGACGACCGATACCGCATCCGCATCGACGCGCTGCAGGACGCCATCGCCCGCGATCGCGCCGACGGCTGGACGCCGTTCCTCGTCGCCGGAAGCGCCGGCACCACGCCGACCGGCGCAGTGGACGATCTCGCGGAGATGGCGCGCGTGGCGCGCGAAGAACGCCTCTGGTTTCACGTCGACGGTGCCTACGGCGCGCTGTTCATGCTCACCGAGCGCGGACAGACGGTGCTTCGAGGAATCGAAGAAGCCGACTCGGTCATCCTCGATCCGCACAAGACGCTCTTCCTCCCGTTCGGCACCGGCGCCGTGCTCGTGCGCGACGCGCATGCGCTGCGCCGCGCACACTCCTCGCACGCCGACTACCTGCCCGACATGCAAGAGGAAGACGGACTCGTCGACTTCTGCGAGATCTCGCCCGAGCTCTCCCGCGACTTCCGCGGCCTGCGCGTCTGGCTCCCGCTCAAACTCTTCGGCATCGAGCCGTTCCGGCAGCAACTCGACGAAAAACTCGACCTCATCGCCATCGCCCTGGCCGAGCTGCGCAAGATCGAAGGCATCGAGATCGTGGCCGAGCCGCAGCTCACCATCCTCGCCTTCCGCCTCGTTCGTCCCGGGCTGTCTACAGAGCAGCTGAACGACCTCAATCGCGACCTCCTGGCCCGCATCACCGCCCGCAAACGCGTCATGCTCACCCCGGCCATCCTCGATGGGGTGTTCGTCATCCGCATCGCCATCAGCTCGCATCGCACGCATCGTGACCGCGTGGAGATGGCGATGGAGGACATTCGGGCCGAGGTGTTGCGGTACGAGTAGCAGGCACCTGCTCGGGATGCAGGCACGGAAACCGCGCGCAGCCGTACCCGCGAATGACGAGTCAGCCCCCGCTTCGTGGGACCCGTGTTTTCACCACAGAGTTCACAGAGGAACATAGCCGCAACCAAACACGTAGTGGGGCTGGCCATCGCTCGTTTTGGAGTGCGGTAGCCGCAGCTACCGCTTTTGTATGCCACTGGCAGCGAAGGAATGGTGGAGACAGCCGTTGTCTCTGGGACCGCCGAATCGGCCCTGATTCGCGCAAGGGATGAGGATGCCGTAGGCGGAACGCTGGCGTCTCGCCGGCTGGCCCGGTGGCGTCTCGCCGCCGCCGTTTGTCGGTCGCGAGAGAGGTCCCCAATCAACAGTTTGGCGACGGCAAGAGAGTGGCGGCGCGGGACGCCGCCACACCAGCCGGCGAGGACGCCAGCGTTCCGCTTCGCCAGGTCGTGCTTGGATGTTTCAGAAAGGCCAGTGGCATACAAAAGCGGCAGCTGCGGCTGCCGCACTCCAAACCGTTGCCGTGCTCGCGGATCGCTGGAAAATCGTCGCGGGCCGCGCACAAATCGAGGGTGAGTAGTACAGAGGGGCAGCGGAGAAAAGCAATGTTTGGTTTTGAAAAAAAAACTGCTTCCTCCGCATCCCCTCTGTGATCTCTGTGAGCTCTGTGGTGCCGGAGCCTGGTTCTATACTCAACGCGGTGAGTATCGATGACGTCGCCGCGATCGAGCGGATCTCGATCAACTGCTATCGCAGTTTTTCCGGTTTTCCGAATGCGGAGACGATCGACAACGATGAGATCTTCGCTGTGCTTTCGTACATGCCGATTCCGTTCTTCAGCGGTGTGGCGCGCACGAATCTGGACGCGGGCGATGTCGACGCGACGCTCGATTTTCTGCGTTCGAAGAATTGCCCGTTTCGATGGTGGGTGACGCCGTCGAGCCGTCCCGAGGGACTGGCCGAGATGCTGCGAGCGCGCGGTCTGCGGCTTGCGTACGATGCGCCGGGGATGATCGCGGATCTGACGACGGTCCCGCTCGATGTGCCGCTTCCGGCGGGAATCACCATGCGGCAGCTCACGCATGTCGAGGAGCTGGCGGACTGGATGAGTGTGTTTACCGTCGTGTTCTCGTCGCCGCCACACGAGCGCGGAGTGTGGCGCGAGGCGTATGCGCGCTGCGGCGTGGGGGAGGGCCAGCCGTGGCAGCATTTCGTGGCGTTCGAGGGCGATCGGCCGATGGCCACGACGTCGGTGCTGGTGGAGGGCGATCTGGCGGGGATCTATTTCGTGGCTACGATGCCGGAGGCGCGCGGGCGCGGGATCGGCTCGGCGGCGACGCGGGCGGCGATGCGTTATGCGCGGGATGCCGGGGCGACGCGTGCGGCGTTGCAGTCGTCCGATTCGGGCTTCGGTGTCTACCGTTCCCTCGGGTTCGAGCAGCGTTGTGTGGTCAGCGCGTTCGAGTGGCGGTCAGCGAAGCCCTGACGGCAATCGCGGCGAAGAGAGCAGCTCGGCGAAGATCTGCCAGCGCCGTTCGGCGTTGCCCTGGGCGCGTCCCTCGACGTAGTTGCGGACCAGTTCCTTGCCGAGGTTGTAGTTGATGACGTAGCTGCGATATTGGTCGAAGAACTTCATGCGCTGCCGGGCGCGCGCGGGCTCCATGAGGGCGTAGGTGGTCAGCCATTCGGCGGCCTGTTCGGCGGTGATCTGGCCGTCGAGATACTGCCGCGCGGCGTCGTTCCCGGCGTAGCCGGTGCGGGAGATGAGGTCGTAGACGCGGTAGTAGTGCGACGCGCGCGCCGGGTCGAGACCGGCGATGGGGAAGAGCGTCTCCTGTTCCATGGCCACGCGCTCGTCGGCCGGGAAGGCCACGTCGATGCCGTAGTTCGCGCTCCCCTCGGCGATGAGCGATTGCGGCGAGAACAGCGCGTAGACGGAGAACTCCACCCAGCCGCGATCACGCACGAGCGCCTGCTCGAGAAGAGTGTTGTAGACGTGATGGCCGGGGTAGCCTTCGTGACAGGCCAGGTCGATGGCGCGGTCGATGAAGATCGACAGGTCGGTGTTGACCTGGATCAGGCTGCGGTAGCCGCCCTGGTACCAGTTGTAGCCGCTCCACGACTTGCCGTTCACGTACTCGACCACGAACGACTCGCCGTCCGGCAGCGGCATGTGGTTCACGGTCATGGTGCGGCAGACGTCGATGGCGGCGGTGAAGACGGCATCGAGCTTTTCGCGCGGGATGGCGAACTGCGCGCGAAACGCTTCCACGCGCGAAGCCAGCGATCCGCTGCCGCTGAGCTCCTGATCGATGGCCGCGTTCAGCGCGCGAAAATAGTCTTCGCCGTGCGTCGGAGCTACGGCGTCATAGAGCGCCTCCGACTCTTCATCGAACGTGAAGCGGCGGCCCTCCAACATCTCCGCGCGGGCGATGAGCGCGTCGGTCTGGCGGCGCAGGTAGTCGAGGCGGAGCGACTCGATGCCTTCAATCGGGCGGTCGACGCCCGCGAGTGTCTCGCGCAATGCAACGGCGGAGGCGCGAATGTCGGGGACAGTTCGCTTGTCAGCGCGAACTTCCTCGCGCCATGACGGAGGACCGTAGTACGAGTCGACATAATCGGCATCGTGCTCGCCCATGGCCAGCACCAGCCGGACATACGTTTCAGCAGCGTCGTTCATCGCTGCAGATGGTATTCCGACATGCCTGTACGGCTGTATCGTTATTCCATGCAAGAACTGCTCGAGCTGCTCTTGGCCAATCTCGATGCCGCGTACCTGAGGAAGGGATGGCACGGGCCGACGCTGCGCAACGCCATCCGTGGACTCCGTGCCGCGGACGTGGCGTGGCGTCCGGCCAAGGGACGTCACAACATCTGGGAGCTGACGGCGCACGCCGCGTATTGGAAATACGCCGCGCGGCGGAGACTGAGCGGCGGCAAGCGCGGTTTTCCGATGAAAGGCAGCAACTGGATTGCCGCGCCGGCACGCATCGACGAAGCGTCGTGGCAGCAGGTCGTCGGTCTGCTCGAAGACGAACATCGGCAGCTGCGCGAGCTCGTTTCATCGCTCAGCGACGCGGACCTCCGCGATCGCAAGAAGCTGCGCGTGATCTACGGCGTGGCCGCGCATGACGTTTATCACGCGGGGCAGATTCAACTGGTGAAGAAGTTGCGGGGGTGACGCACGGTCAGTGCCGTACCGCTCGTCTCCTGTCCGCGAGCATGGTCAGTTCGAAGACGGACCCGTTGTAGTCGACGACGTACAGCTCACCGGCATCGTCTTCACCGAACGAGACGATCGCAAGATCGGTGTCCGCGATCATGGCGGGTTGCCAGTGGCCGCCGATCTCCGAGGCGGCCCAGATTCGGCCTGAGCACCAATCGCCATAGACATATTTCCCGGAGAGACCCGCCGAACGGTTGCCGCGATACCGGTACCCTCCTGTGACCGAACATCCAAGTTCACTCGGGTACTCGATGGCCGGCGAGGTCAGCCCCGCAAAACTGCATGCCGCACCGGGCGGATAGCAATGGAGCCCTTCGGTTCGCGGCCAGCCGAAGTTCGCACCGCGCGCTTCGGCCAGCGAGAGGATGTTGACCTCCTCCCAGTCGTCCTGGCCGACGTCCGCGATCATCAGCTCGCCGGAAAGCCGGTCGAAACTGAAGCGCCACGGATTTCTCAGGCCGGTCGACCAGATCTCTTTGCGTGCTCCCTGCAGACCCGAAAACGGGTTGTCCTGCGGGATGGTGTACGCGCGCTCGGCGCTGACGTCGATCCGAAGCAGCTTCCCGAGCAAATGGCCGGTCTCCTGCGCGCGATTGGTGACCTGCACGAAGGCTCCGCCGTCGCCGATGGAAATGTACAGGTATCCGTCCGGTCCGAATTGCAACGTTCCTCCGTGATGATTCGGGATGTTGTCTTTCGGTTGAGGAACGACGAAAAGGATCTCGCCGGAATCCGGATCGGCGGTCTGGGGCGAGGCACCGGACCGCGAGTATCGCGCCACGACCGTATCGCCGTTCGTATCGACGTAGAGGACGAAGAAGAATCCGTTGCCGGCGAAGTTCGGAGGAAAGACGACGCTGAGCAGGCCGCCGTTGTCACAGCACCCGACGAGAGCCGCCAGATCGAGAAAGAGCTCCGGATCCTGGTGGGGCGTCGGGAGCACGAGGATCCGTCCGCTCTGTTCGGCGATGTACAGCCGGCTGCTTTGATCGTGGGCGGAGACGATCTGGACCGGATGGTCCAGTCCGGTGACGAGGGGAGAGAGCACCAGGGAAGAGGAAGGGGAAAGCAGCACCGTTGCTGCGAGGAGGAGGGTGTTCACGAAGACCTATACGGCCGCCGGCCGGGCGTCGTCGCGCAGCCAGACCCGTCAGTAGTATGGTGAACGCCTGATCTTTCGGAGCACAGGTAGGGATTTCCGACTTCGCGACTCTCCTCTAGCGGAGTCCGCAAAAGAGAACAAGGAGCGTGAGCCATGTTTGACTCGAAAGCGCGGCATCCACTCAGTCCACCGACGCCCGATCCTCTCCCGCATCTGGTCTACGAGTCGATGTGGGACCTGTTCGTGGCCATCGGCGATCTGTGGCAACTGACGGATGATCCCCAGCAGTACCGGCTGCGGTTCCGGACTTTTCTCGAGAACCGCATCTCTCTCGACCCGCTGTACGCCTCGTACTACCTGGGCGCCGCGACGATGATCGCCGAGCTGGCCGCGCAGGCGGACGTGAACGCGGCCTACGTGCTCATCTTCTTCAATCTGAATCCGAAGAACCTGGAGTACAGCGAGGACATGATGACCGTGATTCGGGATCACGTGGCCTTCGAGTTCATCTCCCGGCGGGCCGCGTTGGGCAGCTTCGCCAATTTCGGGGCCAAGGCCTATCAGGGATACATGGCCGCCGGAGCCAATTTCCCCGATCAACCGGCGCCCTACCGGACGGCGGAGGGGCTCAAATGAAGGTGGACACGCTGATCATCGGCTCGGGCGTCGTGGCCACGGCGCTCACCAAGCGGTTGCTCGAGCACACGCCGCACATGAGCATCCTCATTCTCGAAGCCGGCCATCGCATCAAGACGAAGGACTTCGGCATCTGGGAGGCGTTCCAGGTCACCGGCAACTGGCCGTTCCCGAAGATCTACGACCTTCCGTACCCCGAGCGCAACAGTGCGGGTGAGAACCGGCTGATCGGAGAGAGCACGCAGGACCCGGCCGCGTTTACGCTCTACCAGGGCCGGGCGCTGGCGTACGGCGGCAGCACCAACGTCTGGGGTGGCTGGACGTTCCGCCGGAAGCCGGAGGACTTCTACCTGAAGACCAACACCGGGCAAGGTCTGGACTGGCCGTTCGACTACGACGCGCTGGAACCGTACTACTGCCAGGCCGAGGACTACCTGGCCGTATCCGGCGACTCGAAGGACACCAGTGTGCCGAGGAGCAGGCCGTATCCGTTCCACGAGTTCCCCTATTCCTACGTGGATCAGCCGGTGGCCAGGGCCATGGAGAGACTGGGCATCTCGTACGCCCATCTGCCCATCGCCCGGCGCGGAGTCTCCAAGGTCCCCTCGACTCACGCCCCCTGCCAGGTCACGGGCACCTGCGACTACTGCCCCTTCGGCGCGCGCTTCGTGGCCTGCGATTACATGGACGACTTCCGGAGGTGGAACGACTATCCGAACCTCGACATCAAGCTCGGCGCGGTGGTGATGACGATCCGCATGGCCACCAAGCGCCGGGCCGCCGGCGTGGTCTACAAAGAGACCGCCACCGGCGAGATGATCAACGTCGACGCCGACCGGGTGATCGTGGCCGCGGGGACGTTCGAGTCGCCCAAGCTCCTGCTGCGGTCGACGTCGAAGGAGTGGCCCGACGGCATCGGCAACGACACCGACAACGTGGGCCGGTACCTCATCACCCATCCCTACATGATCTACGCCGGCTCACTGCCGGATAACCCGGAAAAGATGCAGTGGGAGCTCAATTTCCCGACCATGGTGAGCCGGTACTTCGACACGCAAGAGGAGCAGGCCAAAGGCAAGTACGTGCTCGTCAACGCGCCCAACATCGTGGCGCAATCCGTCGGCCAGATGATGATCAACGGCTGGGACCATGCCAAGATCGACCGCGCCATCACTGGCGCCGTGCCGATCTCGCTGCACAGCATGGTGGAGATCTTCGGCAGGCATGAGAACCGTGTCACCAACTACCACAAGCTCAATCACCTGGGCATGCCGGAGGCGAGCATCTACTTCAAATGCGACCCGGAGGCGATGCAGCGCATCCAGGAGATCGGGGGAGTGGTGAAGAGGATCTTCGAGGCCATGGGAGGAACCTACGAGGCCGAGAATCCGAGCGTCAACTCCTGGCGCTGCGATCACGCGGCGTCGACCTGCCGGATGAGCAAGGATCCGAAAGACGGGGTGGTCGACGGCGACCTGCGCATCCACGGCACGGACAACCTCTACGTCTGTTCGAACGCGGTCTATCCGAACCTCGGGGCCATCAACCCGACCGACACCGTGACGGCGCTCGCCTTCCGGCTCGGCGATCACCTCAACGCGGCAGGCTGAGGAGAGAACGAATGGCGAACGAAGACAAACGAGCCACTCTTCTGACACGGCTGCAAACGGCGATCGAGCTGGAGTGGTCGACCATCCCGCCGTACATGGTGGCCGTCCTCTCCATGAAGCTGACAGCCAATCGCCAGGCCGCGAACCTGCTTCGCGGCGTGATGATGGAGGAGATGCTGCACCTGGCGCTGGTCGCCAACGTGCTCAACGCCGTCGGCGGAACCGTTCACATCGGCCCCGACAACGTCCCCTCCTATCCACGGCGCCTCTTCGAAGGCCGCGACGTGCCGGTCAACCTCGCGCCGTTCTCGGCGGAGAACGTGGCCACGTTCATGAAGATCGAGGAGCCCGAGACCAGTATCGGCGCGTTCTACCGGAGCATCGTGGCCCTGCTCGAGGAACTGGACGCGGGCGGAGGTCTCTTCACGGGCGATCCCGCGCGCCAGCTGTACGACGACTACTACTGGGGCGCCGGCAACAAGATCATCCCGGTCCAGGATCTCGACAGCGCGAAGAAGGCGTTGAGCATCGTCATGGACAAGGGCGAGGGAGCCGGACCGCACCCTCCATTCACGCCTGATGACCAGCTGCAGATGGCGCATTACTACCGCTTCGCGGAGATCCACTACCAGCGCCTCTACCGTCCCACGGACGATCCCGCGAAACCGCCCACCGGCGAGGCGCTGCCGATCGACTACTCGGAAGTCCATCCGATCAAGGTCAATCCCAAAGCCGCCGACTACGCGCCCGGCACCAAGCTGGCCAGGCTCAACGACGCATTCAACTCCCGTTACACGATGATGCTCCGGCAGCTCCTGCAGGCACTCACCGGCACGCCGAAGGTGCTCTACACCGCCATCATGAACGGCATGCACGGGTCGACCTCCGGCGCGCTGGAGATGATGACCACGCCGATCCCGGGCGACCCGGCAGGCCGCACCGGTTGTCCCACCTTCGAATGGCTCGATAAGGCGAGTGCGAAATCATGAACGTCGACGATTTCATCAGTCTCTCGGAGCTGCTGGTCGGGATTCCTTCGCCGGGGCTGCCGCCGCATCTCGATCCGAAAACGGCCCGCTTCTACATGGATCAGCTGTGCGCGTGGAGCATCCAGGGACCGTTCATGGACCAGCTCCTCAGCACCTGGAACGTGATCAAGGACCAGCCGCCCGATCTGCGCAACGCGTCCGTGAATGCGCTGATCATGAATGACCCGAACCTCGGGCCGCTGGCCCGTCAGGTCATCCTGGCCTGGTACAGCGGATTCCATCCCTGGGCCGAGGGACAGCAGCCGACGCCCGATCCCGCGTTCTACTCGCAGGCGCTGGTCTGGAACGTCGCCTATGCGCACCCGATCGCGGTGCCGCTCAGCTTCGGATACTGGCAAACGCCGCCGCCGGAGGCCCCGAATGAGCAACGATAGCAACGCTCCTGATTGCGACGTCGTCATCGTCGGCGCGGGCGTGGCCGGCGCCATCCTGGCCTGGAAGCTCGGGTCGATGGGTGTGAAGGTGATCGTGCTGGAGGCCGGACCGGGCAAACAGGGCGATGACGCGCGCTCGGCCTACATCGACCGCTTCAAGATCAGCGGCGCTCCGTATCCGCTGCGGCCCGCGGCCCTGAAGAATGACGACCTGTTCACCAACAGCTCGAACTACTACCAGCAGGAGCCGCCATCGCGGCCGAAGCAGGGTCCCATCGGGGCGCGGGCCGGCGCCGACGATCCCGCGGATCCGTACAGCGAATACAACATCATCAGCTCCGAGGTCACGAGGAAGGGTGACTGGTTCCAGACGAACTATGAACGGCAGGCCGGGGGAGCGACGTGGCACTGGCTGGGCAACGCCATCCGCCTCCTGCCGACCGACTTCAAGCTCCGCAGCACGTATGACCCGAGGCCTCCGGACGGCTCGCGCGCGCACGACTGGCCGATCTCCTACGACGACCTCGAGCCGTGGTACGGCAAGGCCGAACAGGCCATCGGCGTGGCCGGGACCGGCCAGATCATGAGCGCGTGGCGGAGCACTCCCTATCCGATGCCTCCGATCCCACAGAGCTACTCCGACCTCCAGATGCAGGCCGGCCTCAGCGGTCAGAACGCGACGTTCCACGACCGCTGGACCGACACCGACTATCCGCTCGACCTGCAGCCCTCGCCGCAGGGGAGGAACTCCGTTCCCAACTTCGACGGCAACGGCCGCCCCCAGTGTCACGGCAGCAGCAGCTGCATTCCCTGCTGCCCCATTCAGGCGAAATACGACGCCACCCAGCACGTCGACATGGCCCAGAAAACGGGCAACGTCGAGTTCCGCGGTCAGTCCGTCGCCCATCAGGTCCTCGTCGACACCACCCAGCAGAATCTCCCCATCACGGGGATCGCCTACCGGAGATGGGAGGCCGACGCGCATGGCAACATCAGCAGCACGCCCGGCGTCGTCACCGGCAAGATCTACGTGCTCGCCTCCCACGCCGTCGAGAACGCGAAGCTCCTCCTGAACTCTCCCTGCGGCTCGATCACCGTGGCCAACCAGAGCGACCAGGTCGGCCGCAATCTCGCCGATCATCCCGTGGCCCTGGTCTACGCGCGCGCCGACGCGCCGATGTACCAGTACCGCGGCCCGGTCAGCACCTCCGGCATGGAGCACCTGCGCGACGGCACGTTTCGCAAGTATCGGGGCGCGGGCCGGATGGAGATCGGCAACGACGGCTGGCTCTGGCCCCTCGGCGATCCGTACTTCACGCCGGCCAGCCTCGTCGGTCAGGGGATGTGGGGCCCGGAGCTGGCCCAGGCCGTGTCAGACACGCTCACGCACCAGACGCGCATCGGCTGCTTCGTGGAGCAGCTTCCGAATCCCGACATGCGCGTCACGCTGTCCGGCAAGCTGGATGTCCTCGGCATTCCGATGCCGCGGCTCACCTACGGAATCGACATCTACGGCCGCCGCGCCCTCAGCGCCTCCGTGGCCGCGATGGTGAAGATCTTCCGCACCATGATCGACAAGCCCGTCGTTCAGTACAACTACATGGAGTTCCTCGATGCCAACGGCACCGTCCTGCCCGACGTCGAGCGGAACGCGGGAGTGGAGGGCACCCCGAACATCTTCGTGCGCGAAGGATGGTTCGGCGCCGGCCACATCATGGGCACCCATCGCATGGGCTCCGACCCCGCCACCTCGGTGGTCAACGCCGACCAGCGAGCCCACGGCCACGCGAACCTCTACCTGCTCGGATCGGGAAGCTGGCCGAGCTACGGCACGGCCAACCCCTCGCTGACCATTGCGGCCCTCGCGCTGAAAACCGCGGAGACGATCTCGAAGGAGTTGAGGCAGTAGGGATAAGGGGCGCTTATCAAGCCAAGCCACCACTGCGCCGTGCGGACGCGGCTTGCGCAATTCGGATATGACGTTCGTGTCGAGAAGATACAACTGGGCTCAGTCCAACGCGGATGGTTCCCGCCGGCGGCGGGCGCGGCGTGGCGGCACAGGGATCTCCGCATGCGGTGAGGAGGCCAGCAACAGCTCCTTCAGGCTGGGACGCGTCGCGTCACCGTCCAATTGACGCCATTGATCCACGCGTACGAGAACAGCCATTTCCACTCCCCGCCGAGTGACGATCTGGGGCCCCCGGGTCAGGCTCGCTTCGAGCAACTCGCTGAAGCGCGCTTTGGCATCCTGCACGGGCCAGCGTTTCGTGTTCCGCTTTTGAGCCACTCGATCTCCGTCCGAGCTGGTTACAAGTCAGCGCTCATGATACGCCTGAGATGTCGTGCAGAACATCTACGACCGCCTGTAAACACATGAAGGTCTCGCCGATCTCGTCATCCGCCAGTTTTGCCTCCGGGTCGTCCGGTTCGAGCAGTACCTCGCTGACGTAACGCATCACGAACGGCTCGCGCCCAGTGGATACCGCCGCGTGGCGCACCAGAAAGGGATCGTCGGCCGCGATCAGCCGGCCGAGTTGCTCGGTGATCTTCTCGTATGCCGCCACGATCTGTCTGCGTTTCGCCCGCGGTAGCGGTTTTGGCGAGCTGGTTTCAAACATGTGGCAAATCACCACGAAAGCGTAAATCGCCGATTCTTGCCCGGCCTCTGACAGGTTTCCAGCCATCGCTGTAACAAACGCCAGGAGCTCGGGTTGACGCTTCCCAAGCTGCATCATGTGGCGGTGTGCACGCTCAGGACTCAACGCACCTATTTCTTGCCAACTAGCCTCGACGGTTTCCTCGGTGACCATGCCTTGATCGTATCTCACGAAACCGAGAGAGTCTTTCAGCCGGGGGACCGGTGCGAGTCACGCATTACCGACTCTACCTTCCGCCCTACCCCCGTGGATTTGGGGCAAGTACCCTCCATTTTTAGGGTAAGTACCCTCCATTTTCAGGGTAAGTACCCTCCATTTTTAGGGTAGGTACCCTCCATTTCTAGGGTATGTACCCTCCATTTTTAGGGTAAGTACCCTCCATTTTTAGGGTAAGTACCCTCCATTTTTAGGGTAAGTACCCTCCATTTCTAGGGTAAGTACCCTCCATTTCTAGGGTAAGTACCCTCCATTTCTAGGGTAGGTACCCTCCATTTTTAGGGTAGGCATCCTCCATTTGCAGGGTACTTACCCTGCCTCTCCAGGGTTCCGCCCGGAGCGATCTCCTGTGTTTCCAATGGTTAGGTGCCAGGTCACCAATCCACGGCACGCACTGAGGACGGCGTGTGTGAACGCCGTCAATGCCGTACCGCGCGTCTCCTGTCCGCCGGCATGGTCAGTCCGAAGACGGACCCGTTGTAGTCGACAACGTACAGCTCACCGGAGTCGTCTTCACCGAAGGAGACGATCGCAAGATCGGTGTCCGCGATCATGGCGGGTTGCCAGTGGCCGCCGATCTCAGAGGCGGCCCAGATACGGCCCGAGCACCAATCGCCATAGACATATTTCCCGGAGAGACCCGACGGACGATTCCCGCGATACCGGTACCCTCCTGTGACCGAACAGCCAAACTCACTCGAGTACTCGAGGTCCGGCGAGGTCAGGCCCGCAAAACTGCATGACTGGCCAGGCGGATAGCAATGGAGTCCTTCGGTTCGCGGCCAGCCAAAGTTCGCGCCGCGCGCTTCGGCCAGCGAGACGATGTTGACCTCCTCCCAATCATCCTGACCGACGTCCGCGATCATCAGCTCACCGGAGAGCCGGTCAAAACTGAAGCGCCACGGATTTCTCAGGCCGATCGACCAGATCTCCTTGCGTGCTCCCTGCACACTCGAAAACGGGTTGTCTTGCGGGATGGCGTACCCGCGTTCGGCGCTGACGTCGATTCGAAGCAGCTTCCCGAGCAAATGGCCGGTCTCTTGCGCCCGATTGGTGACCTGAACGAACGCTCCGCCATCACCGATGGAAATGTACAGGTTTCCGTCCGGTCCGAATTGCAACGTTCCCCCGTGATGGTTCGGGGACGTTGTCTTTCGGTTGAGGAACGACGAAAAGGATCTCGCCGGAATTCGGGTCGGCTGTCTCGGACGATGCATCGGACCGCGAGTAACGCGCCACGACCGTATCGCCATTCGTATCGACATAGAGGACGAAGAAGAATCCGTTGCCGGCGAAGTTCGGATGAAAGACCACGCTGAGCAAGCCGCCATTGTCACAGCACCCGACGACATCCCCCAGATCGAGAAAGAGTTTTGGATCCTGGTGGGAGGTAGGGAGCACGAGGATTCCTCCGCTCTGTTCGGCGATGTAAAGCCGGCTGCTTTGATCGTGGGCCGCGACGATCTGGACCGGATGGTCCAGTCCGGTCACCAGAGGATTGAGCACGAGGGAGGAGGAAGGGGAAAGCAACACCGTTGCTGCGAGGAGGAGTGTGTGCACAACGACCTATACGGCCGCCGGCCGGGCGGCGTCGGGCAGCCAGCCACGGACGTCGCCGCTGTAGGCGGCGCGAGATCCGTAGCCCCCGACTTTCAGCCGGGATCGATGCGGATCATCCATTGGAGCCCGCGTAGCGGGCGACAGCCTTATTGCGTGGGTACGTACGTCGGGTCGTTGGTGAGCATGTCGATGACGCTGGCGTAGGCGGTGACTCTTCCTTCTCCTTCGATGGCGCGGACGCTGACTCGGGCGTTGTAGGTGTCGGCGAGGCCGATGCTGCGCAGGAGGGCGTTGATCTGGCGGAATTCGTTGGCCTGAGAAATACGCAAACCATGGCATGTCGCTATACTTCCGCCGCAACCGATGACTCTTTCGAAAGTTCCCGTCGTCGAAATACGGCTCGAATCTTGGCAAGATCTCCTTCCACTAGGAGAGCTGCTCGATGGATACGCATTCCGAGGGCAGGCTGATGCATCGTGGCCGTTGTGCAGCCGAATCGAGCGATACGCAGTCCGATCTGGGATATCGCGAACGTCGCTCTCTCTTGTCGAACACGAAACGCTCAGACATTTCCAGAAGAAGTATCGAATCTTTGCGAGTGACAGTCCTTCACCAGAAGCGTGGTTTGATTGGCTCGCGTTGCTGCAGCATCATGGCGCACCGACGCGCATGGTTGACTTTACCCTTTCAATTCTGGTCGCTGCCTACTTCACAGTGAGTCCCGACATCTCGGGTGATGGTGCGATTTGGGCGGTTGACATACGTCATCTTCTTCGGCTCATCGCCGGGCGTGAAGATCATGCGCCGTCACTCCTTGAAGAAATTGAGAACGCGAGATTAACTGCGTTCCTCAATCAACGAATTTTGTTGCGCCAAGTAACGCCCATGCAATTCGAGTCCAATTATTGGGGAGGCCGTTTGGTCGGCGTGGTACCGGCCGAGCCAACGGTGTCGAACTATCGTCTTGCTCGCCAGCAAGGACTCTTTCTGGTGCCGATTAACGTCAACAAGTCCTTTGTCGCAAATCTGCTTCACGCTTTCCGGATTGGCGAGGATTTGGCGCTTGATCCATTTCAGCTCGACATCGATGACCTCCATACCGAGATTGACGCTATCGTCGAAGTCGACGAGCTTGGACCGCTGCCCGTCAGACCAGTGATCAAGATCGTACTACCGGAAAGAGAAAGAAGGCCGCTCGCGAAAGCTCTTTTGCGGATGGGGCTGACCGCGGAAGCATTGTTCCCTGGAGTGGATGGGTTGGCGCGCGGCGTATTCGAGCCGATCTATGCGAACAGCGAGATGCCAGTTGCCGTTGCGCATCGCGGCGGCGCCTAACCTTGGTGTGAAGCTGATGCGGCCCGGCTTCGGCCCGGCAGCCGAGCTGCCTACTTCATCGCCAGCATCATGGCGTCACGGCGGTTGCAATTCACCACTCAGTTCTCCGAACGTCATTGGCGGCAACCGCCGCGCCGCTCAGGCTTCGGCACGCGGGACCGGCCGCACAGCTTACACCAAGGACGTTAGGCGGACGGAAAGGCCCCACGTAAAATCGCCAAATGGTACTCGACTCGCTCGATTTCGACCGACTGCTCCGCGACTCTTGGGATGAATGCAGTCAATGTGGCGAGCCGTTCACCGAGCTCACCAGGATTCTGATGGCACGTACTCAGGATGGTACCGCGATTCGTGTAGGTGAATGCTGCTCAAGCGCTGCGCACGACATCGTGGCACATCTCCGCTGGGAGCCGCGCGCATACGTACTACCGCCGCGGTCCGCGCTTCTTTGGCGGTACATTGACTTCTCCAAATACGTTGCGCTTATTCGCGATCAGGCGGTTTTCTTTTGCCGAGCGGACCGCCTTGGTGACCGGTTTGAGCTTGCGAAGGGAATCGCCACACGAAAGGCGGAGTGGGATAAAGATCACCTTGAATGGTATCGAGAGGTGCTCCGCAACCCGCCGCCGGGCGCGTCGTGGGACACGACGCACGAAGCGGTGGAGAGCCGCGCCCTCGAGTTACTACGTCAGGAAGATGCGTCAGGTCTGAGTGACCTTCGCAGCACGTTCATCAGCTGCTGGCACGAGAATGAGGGCGAATCGGAGGCGCTTTGGCGGTTGTACTGCGGCACAGGACCAGGCGTTGCGATTCAAACAACGGTTGCGTCTCTGCTGAACGCTTTGTGGCTTTGGCCAAATATCGCCGTAGGACGAGTTCAATACATCGACTTTAAGGGGACGTTTACGGGCGTAAATGAAGCAGCATTCAGAAAACGAATATCCCTCAGCCACGAACGCGAGGTTCGCGCGGTTCAAACCGTCTACCATGGTGAACGTCCGGAGGGCTTAAGTGTCCGCGTACGGATCGATGCTCTCATCCATCGCGTCGTTGTCTCGCCACTGTCTCCGCGCTGGTTCGCCGCAGTCGTCCGCGACACGACGCAGCGCTTCGGAGTCGACGTTCAGACCGAACATTCTGAGCTGTTGCTTGAGCCGTTTTACTAGGTAGGTAGCGCCGCCTAACTTCACGCTGAAGCTGATGCGGCCCGCCTTCGGCCCGGCAGGCGGGCTGCCTCGCTCAGCGCAAGCGTCACGGCGTCACGACGGTTGCAGGTCGGAACTCGCGGCTTCGCAACTCCTCCCCGGCAACCGCCGCGCCGCTTTGCCTTCGGCACGTGGGCTTTGGCCGCACAGCTTAGCGTGAGATCCGTTAGCCAGACCGAGAAACACGTCGCACCGGCACAAGTACAGATCATTGCGCACTTGCTAACGGTATCCTGACACAGATGGTTCCTTGGCGCCGTTACCAGTTGCGTGCCGCGAGCTTGTTCCGAGAGATGGGCCACAAGCCGCGCGTGGATTTCAACGTGGCTGGTGTCCGTGCCGAACACCAGATTGACGTATGGGTTGAATTTGACTACTTCGGCGTGCGAATCCGCTGGATCATCGAATGCAAGGCATGGCGGACACGAGTAACCAAAGAGAAGGTGGCTGCTCTACGATCCATAGCTGACGATGTGGGCGCGGACCGCGCATTCCTGCTCAGCGAGACCGGCTTCCAACGCGGAGCCATCGCTGCGGCCACAGGAACCAACATAACGCTCTCATCCCTGGCGGCACTTCGCGAAGCTGCGGAAATGCAACTCTCGGAACGCTTCATCGCTAACGTCCGGACTCGTGCAGCACGCCTTTCAGACGCTCTCTACGGACTCTTTCGCCACGAGCAGGTCGGGCCGAGCCAGTGGAAAGGACGCCCAATCGAAGGCGCTGAAGACGCAGCGGCCCGTCTTGGCGTAGTGACCGTCATCGAAATGTTGGTGCGCCGGGCCGCGGACGGTCAGTTTCCGTTCATGATGCCGGCATCGCCCGACGGGTCGTCGTTTGTTCGGATATCCACCTTTCGCCAATTCGCAAAAAAGACCACATCTTTGCTACGCGAAACGGAAAAGTGGGCACGGCGTGTGGCGCCATCGGCCGGCTAACTTCACGCTGAAGCTGTCGCGGCCCGGCCTCGGTCCGGCGGCCGAGCCGCCTACGATTTCGACAGCGTGTCGGCGTCACGGCGGTTGCAGGTCGGCAGTCTTTGCATGCAACTCCTCGCCGGCAACCGCCGCGCCGCTACGGCTTCGGCACGTGGGCGCCGGCCGAGCAGCTTAGCGTGTGATCCGTTGGGCGGACCGAAGAACGGGAGCACCTTCACCGCGGTATCCTGAACAAGAATGCTCGATCCCCAAGTCACGGGTCTGCGCGAGTCGTTACGTCAACTGATACCGAGTTGCATGGTTGAATGTCGATACGCCCTGGCGGCAGCCGTCGAGCGCCACGTGGGCGAGCCGTTTCGCGCAAACCCCGAATGTGGCCTTGTATTCAAGGAGGATGGCGCGATCGTCTGGCTTGCGGTCCCAGGTGGCCGGTACGCCGTGCTCGCCATTAGTCGGCCAGAACTTCCTCTGTCGCGCGGGGAGCGTGAGTTTCTGAAGTACTTTCAGACAACCGCCCTTGGTTTGCTCGTTCAAAGTGACGTGAAGAACATCAAAATAACGGGGCGCATGGCAAGTCGGTATTCCTTCGAACACGTGTTCGTAAGTCGCTATCTACATCGCAACCGTACTGGATCATCTTGGACCGCAGCATTGATTCTGAGTGAGCTGCAGGAACTCTCATTTCAGAAGTACGAGGGCCAGCCCTGTACTTCCGGATTTGTGTTCTTTTCAGAACCCGCGAATCAGATCGCTCGTCTTTCTGACGAATACTTGTTTCAGCCATTCGAACAGCATGTGAGGTTGGAAGAAGGCTTCTTTCGAACGCCATCTTCGTACCGATACGTCGATGGGCGAAACGCTTTCTACATCATCGACCGCGCGCGGAACATACACGGTGTCGCTCGGCTACGTGAACCGACACGCTACGGCCGTGTCGCGAGGTCGGGGCACTCTCACCTCGAACCACTGCTGCAGGGCAGCGAGGGACGGGCCTGGGTAGTGTGCAGCAGCCGACCTCACGAAGTCGAGGCGGTCGCTCGTTCTGGCCGCCACTTGCGCTGGAACAAATCGCATTGGCACTTCGTGGATCGGTCGCTCCTCACAGACTTCTTAGCATCTCGCAAGATTGAGCAGACGATAGCCGAATCCTTAGTCCAAGTAGCTTTCGCTCTTTCGGAGATGCATGTCGGCACTGTGCTGCTCATTCCGGAGAGCGACGATGACCTGCCGCGCGTTGCTGGGTTGATCGACTCGTCACCTCTCGCGATCGCGCTCGTTACTTCCTTCGCTGGCCGCACCTTGCCTGAGCTGTCGTCGGACAACTCCATCATCGGTGTTCTCGGTTCGGACGGCTTAACCATCGTGCGCCGGAATGGGGTGATTGCCTCTGCCGGCCAGATTATCGATTTGCAGGCCGAGCGGCCAAGCGAATCATCTGGAGGGGGTCGTACCCAGGCTGCACTGGCAGCTTCTCGGCACGGTATCGTTATCAAAGTGTCGCAAGATGGCCCTGTGTCGCTCTTTGTCGGAGGCCGGGAAATGCTGAAATACAACGTGTAACGGGCGATCAGCAGGAAGCAGTGGTTCGTATCGAGGAGATACGCCATTCGTCCGCGTGCCTTTGACGGTCGCGATGACATCCTTCAGATCGTCGCCGGTCCAACCAGGCGCGTGCTTCAGCAGAGCGGCGGCAGTTGACCGACGAGCCTCGGGAGGAATGATCGCGATCTTTACAGACGGCTTCCGACCGCTGGAGCGTTCCCGTTCATGCGCCGCTTCTCTTGGCTTCGCTGTCTTCATTCAATCCTCCTTCCCGGATGCTCTGTATAGAACTCCGCAGGGCAGATTAGCAGAACGCGTTGCGAATCACGGTGGCGGAAGATAAAGGGAAATTGGTGGAGCTGACCAGGATCGAACCGACGACCTCCCGAGTGCGATTCAGGAATTCGCCGATCCTAATCTCGGCTACTCCTCTCCCGAATCTGCCGGGCGGCAGGTGACTGCCGCCCGGCAAGAGTGCTTACTGCGCGGGTACGTAGGTCGGGTCATTCGTGAGCATGTCGATGACGCTGGCGTAGGCGGTGACTTTGCCTTCTCCTTCGATGGCGCGGACGCTGACTCGGGCGTTGTAGGTGTCGGCGAGGCCGATGCTGCGCAGGAGGGCGTTGATCTGGCGGAATTCGTTGGCCTGGAGCTGGACTTCGGTGACGGCGGTGATTTTGGCGTCGGGGGGGACGACGGTGATTTCGAGCTTGACCGGTTTGCCGGTGACTTCGGCGAGGCCGATGTTGGAGCGGAAGCGGTTGGATTCTTCGACCTGGAGGATCTGGAGCGGTCTGGAGCCGAGGCCGGTGGCTTCGTCGGGGGTGACGCCGGAGATGAATTGGCCGTAGGTGCCGCCGGTGGTTTGATTGTACGTACGGGCGGTGGCGACGAGGCGTGAAGCGGTGGCGGTGGCGATGTGGACGGCGCCGCCGTCGTTGGTGGTGCCGAAGAGGCTGGCGAGGGTTTTGTCGAATTGTTTGACTTCGCCGGCGGCGATGGTGATGGGGGCGGTGCGCGGGGTGCCGCCGTTCTGGGAGTAGAAGGTGAGGGTGGCGCCGGCGGGGGTGGTGCCGGCGTTGAAGAGGCGCATGTCGGTCTGCCAGTTGGCGACGCCGTTGTTGAGGTCGGCAACGCCGGGGATGACCCATTTGGTGTGGCCGGCGTCGGTGAGGGTGACGGGGGTGACGAGGAGAGGATCGCTGGTGGCGTTGTCGAGGACGGAGGCGTAGGCGGTGACTTTGCCGGCGCCGCCGGTGACGGAGATTTCGACGCGGCCGTCGGAGAGGGAGCCGACGCCGTGGGTGGCCAGGAAGGAGTTGAGCTGGGTGTGCTGGCCGCCCGCGAGCTCGACGGGGAACTCGGTGAGTTTCTGGCCGTTGCTGCCGAAGACTTTGACGAGGAGCGAGGCCGGGTCGCCGGATGCTTCGACGATGCCGAGGTTGGTGCGGTAGCGGTCGGATTGCGCGATCTGCTGGAGCGAGAGTGCGGTGGCCGGGGCCAGGCCGTCTGCGCCGCCGATGAAGTTGGCGAACGGGATGGCGGGGATGTACTGGCCGAAGGTTCCGTTGGCGGTGACGTTGAAGGTGCGCGAGGCGGCGAAGGTGACGAGGTTGGCCAGGCCGGAGAGGGCGGCGCTGGAGGTGGACGGCGCGGTCTCGGTGATGGGACGGACTTCCAGCGTGCCGGTGACGCTTTCGCCGCCGGTGCCGAACCAGCCGCGCAGGACGTCGTCGAGGGCGATGGTGCGGCCGGGGTCGATGGAGAAGGTGGTCTGCCGTCCGGCGGCGAGGCCATCGCCGCCGCTGGGGGTGAAGGTGGCCTGGTACTCGAGCAGTTGGGCGCTGCTGTTGGTGACGCGCACGTCGGACTGGAACTGGGAGTTGATGCCGTTGGCGTGAGCGACGGCGGGGATGATCAGCGCGTCGGGCGGAGGCGTCGACTTCGGCGCGGGCGTGACAGGCGTGACTTTGCTGACCGACATCGTGGGGATCTTGAAGGTGGTGGCTTGGGTGCTGACACCGCGCGCCGAGGACGTGAGGGCGATCTGCACGGAGCCGAGGCTGGTGCCGAGCGGGAGATCGGTGGTGTCGGCGGTGACGACGAGCGGGGTGCCGCCGGCGGCGACGACGCCGGAAGCAGGCGCGACGGTGAGCCACGGCTCTTTGACGGTGACGATGAACGACTGGCCGGCCAGCTCGGGTCCGAGCTGGATGATGTGGGTGACGATGCCGCCGGTGAGCGGGGTGGAGCCTTCGCTGCCACCTTGGGGCAGGATGAAGATCGCGCCGGTGGGGCCGTAGGGCGTGACGGTCTCCGGCACGCAGCGCGTGTCGATGGCGCGGACGCGGGCATAGACGGCCAGCGGTGCGGAACCGTGGTTCGAGCGGACGAGAGTCGTCGACGTCTCGCCGGTGGTGAGCAGCTCGGCGTTGGCGAACGCGCTGTTGTTCGCGATCTGCAGCTGATAGGTGGTGGCTCCGGGGACGGTGTTCCACTGCAGGAGGAACGGCTCGTCGTTGGAGATCTGGCCGGGCGCGGAGATGACCGGCGGCACGAGGCCGGCACATGGCTGCGGCGCGCCGACGATCTCGAGCTGCCGCGCCGAGGAGTCGAGCGGCGAGCAATCGGCAAAGTGGACGCGCACGAACCAGGACACGCTGCCTTGCTGCAGGGCGACGCCGTTCGCAAACGGGTTGGCGGTGGAGAGGACGAGCTGCGGGATGCCGTTGCGGATGATAAACAAGTCGTAGGAAGTGGCGCCGGGACGCGGCGTCCAGGAGAAGTCGACGGGCGAGAGGACGTGCGCGTCCGGCAGCGGCGCGATGGCGTGCGGCGGCTGATCGTTGCGGCAGGCGGCGGGCGTGGAGAACGTGAAGCGTGCGTGCGCGGAATCGCGCGCCGGGCAGCGGTCGACGATGGCGCGCACGAACCACTCCAGCGCGCCCGGTGCGACGGACCGCGTGAGGGACGTGCTGCTGGTGGTGCCGATGAGCGTCGGCGTGGTGCTGCCGACCGACAGCCACAGTTCGTACTGGACGGCGTTCGGCACGCTGGTCCAGCTGAACGTGACGTGGGCGTTCGTGACGTTGCTGCCGTTCGCGGGTGCGAGCAACTGCGGGACGGCGGATCCGCAGCTCTGCTGCCTCGGAATGGTGAAGCGGAAGTGCTGCGATTCGGTGGAGCCGCAGCCGTCGTAGAGCAACTCGACCCACCAGTCGACGACGCCGTGGGCGATGGTCGTCTGCAGGGAAGGCTCGTCCGTCGTTCCGACCGCTTCGGCCGGTGCGCCGTCGATGGAGACCCATAGGCGGTAGCCGTCCGCGTCTGCTTCAGACCAGGCGAAGTTCACGAGCGAGCTGTTGACGGTGGAGTTGTTCGCCGGCGCGAGCGGCGTGACGGTGGTGCGGCCGGCGCACGGATCGGGCCGGGCGACGGTGAACGTCACAGGGGCGGACTGCGTGTCTGGACATCCGCTGAAGAGTGCGTCGACATACGCGGAGATCGCGCCCGGCGGAACATCGGCGGTGAGCATGATGGCGCCGTCGGTGGTGCCGATGTCCTGCGCGGCCGTGCCGTTGACGGAGACCCAGAGGCGATAGCCGATGGCCTGCGGGACCGGCGTCCAGGCGAAGGAGACGGGCGAGGTGACCGTGCTGTTGGCTGCGGGGGTGGTGAGCTGCGGAGCGCCGTGCGCGGCACAGCCGCTGGCGAGGGCGACGTTGACGGTGCGCTGCGCGGACGTGAGCGGCGGGCAGTTCCCGCCCATGCGCGCGATCACATACCAGCCGGTGGTACCGCTGGCCAGCGGGATGGTGAGCGAGGTGCCGCTGGTGCTTCCTGCGAGCGACGTGGTGTCGTCGGTGACGATCCAGAGCTCGTAGGCGAGGGCGCCGAAGACCGCGGTCCAGCTGAACGTGACCGGCGAGCTGGTGGTGGCGGCGTTAGCCGGGAGGAGGAGCGACGGCGGGGCCGTCGGGCAAGCGGCCGGCGTACCCAGCACCACGGTCTGGACGGTGGCGACGTCGTTGGCCGGGTTCGTGTCGTTGCCGTTGGCATCGAGCGTGGCCGTGTTGGTGAGCGTGAGGCCTTGCGGCGGCACGCTGCCGGGCGCGGCGACCGTGATGGTGATGGTCGCGGAGGCGTTGACCGGAAGGGAACCGTCGCAGACGACGCCGGCGACGGACGACGTGCAGAGGAACGTCCCCGAGGCGATGGAGACGATGGACGTACCGCCCGGAAGCGGATCGATGACGGACAGATTGGCCGCAAAGCCGGGCCCGTGGTTCGTGACCTGGAGGGTGTAGGTGAGCATGCCGCCGGCCTGGACCGACGAGGCGGCCGTCTTGGTGATGCCGACGTCGGTGGGACTGGGCACCGCACCGTCGACGATCACGTTGTGGGTATCGCTGGCGTTGCAGCCGCCCAGCGTGACGTCGACGGCGAGTTGGGTCACACCGGCGGAATCGACGCTGAAGGTGATGGCCTCGGAACCCTGGCCGCCGGTGATGGTGCCGTTGCTGATGCTCCACGAATACGTGGCGCCGGCCTGTGCCGGGACGGTGGCCACGTGACCGGAGGAGTTCGAGATCGCGGTGGACGGGGCGGTGATCGTGGCCACCGGCGCGCCGAAGAGCGTGACCGTGTGATTGTCGGTCGCGGAGCAACCGGCGGCGTTGGTGACGGTGACCGAGTAGATCTGCGTCGGACTGCTCTGCGAGACGACGATCGAGGGCGACGTGGCCCCGGTCGACCAGGCGTACGAGCTGAAGCCGGCTCCCGCGCTCAGCGTGAACGGGCTATTCGGGCAGACCTGCGTCGGGCCGCTGATGGACATGGCCGGCGGCGGCGCGATGGGAACGGTGGCGTTGCCGACGCTGGTGCAGGAGCCGACGGTGATCGTCACTCCGAGTCCGACGTTGCCGCTCGGGCCGGCGGTGAACGTCACGGCCGGTGCGTTGGCCGCGCTGGTGAACGCGCCGTTGGTGATCGTCCACGAGTACGTGGCGCCGGCCTGGGTGGCCACGCTGGCGTTGTTGCCGGTGGAGTTTTCGCAGACGCTGGGCGGCGCGGTGATCGTGGCCGCCGGATTCGAGGAGACGGCGACGATGTGGTTGTCGGAGGCCTGGCAGCCGTTGCCGTCGGTGACGATGACGCTGTAGGTCTGCGTCGAGGTGGGGCTGACGGTGATGGTCTGCGTGGTGGCGCCGGTGTTCCACAGCCACGATGCGAACGGTCCCGCATCGAGGACGACCGGAGTGCCGGAGCAGGTTGCGGTGGGCCCGGCGATGTTGACGACCGGCAGGGGAGTGATCGGGAAGTTGGTGCTGGTCGTACTGACGCAGCCGATGGCGTCGGTGACCGTGACGGACAGCGTGACGGTGCCCGAGGCGGCGGCGTTGAAGGTGATGGCGCTGGTGCCCTGGCCGCTGGCGATGGTGGCGTTCGTGGCCACCCAGTTGTACGAGACGGCGGTCGGCGCGACGACGTTTGCGTTGACTCCGGTGGCGTTGGAGCAGACCGACGCGGGCGCGCCGAGCGTGGCCGGCGGCGGCGTGCAGTTGGTCACGACGACGACGTTCGAGAACTCGGAGGTGCCGTCGGCGACATTGGTGCAGGCCGTGTCGGAGTAGGCGGTGGCGGTGCCGACGATGGAGTCGCCGGCGGAGATGAATCCCGGCACGGCGAAGCTGGTGCCGAGCCCGAAGTTGTTGCCGGCCACGCAGGCGCTGACGATGAAGGTCTTGCCTTCACCGCCGGCGTCGGCCTCGAAGTATTCGAGGCGGATGCTGCCGGCGGAAGTGGCCGAGGAGTCGATGTTGCTGGTGATGGTCATCCCGCCCAGGCCGTCGAGCGTGGCCGCGGTGATGGTCGGCGAGTTCTGCAGATTGTTCGGACCGGTGTCGGCGTCGCCGGCGATGTTGGGCGTCGCGCCGTCGGCATTGAGGTCGATGCCGAGCAGCACGTTGTCATGGAGGGAGTTGCCGAGGATCTTGTTGCCGATGGCGGAGCCGGTGACGACGATGCCGTTGGTGGTGCTGTTGGCGATGACGTTGGTGTCGAAGGTGTTCGTTCCGCCGATGGTGTTGTTGTTTCCGGTGATGGAGATGCCGGTGTGGTTGGCGGCCGTGGTGCCGAGCGGCGCGACGCCGATGTAGCTGGCATTGACGGTGTTCGTATTGCCGGTGACGGAGATGGCTTTGCTTCCCGCGACGGCGTTGGTGATGGAGAGGCCGGTCAGTTTGGCGTTCGTGCCGCTAAGGACGAGCGTGCCGGACGGGCTGACGAGCAGGCTGCCGTCGATCTCGATGACCGGTGTCGAGCTGTAGCCGGGCTGCGTCGTGCCGTCGATGTGGGTGTTGCTGGCCACGTTGGGCAGGTTCGAGGCCGGCTGGATCACGTACGGCGGCGCCGACGGGATGTTGAACGTAATGAAGCAGGGCGAGGTGCAGACGGCGCTCTGCGCGTCGAGCATGGCCTGCCGCAACGAGCCGGCGCCGGTGTCGTTGGTGTTGACGACAACGACGGTGCCGCCGCTCACAGCCACTGTGAGCGCGAGCGAGTTGTTGGCACCATTGGGATCCGCCTCGGACGCGGCGACGCTGCCGGTGATGCTCTGCGTGCCGACGCTGTTGGCGGTGGTGTTGATGGTGACGCCGATGTTGCCGGCGGGGGCGAGGTTGCCCATGTTGCACGTGACGGTGCCCAGCGCGAACGCGCAGGGTGGCGTCGCGGACACGAACGTCAGCGTCGCGGGGATCGGCGCGGTGAGGATGACGCTGGTGGCGGGCTGCGGCCCGTTGTTGGTGATGGTGTAGGTGAACGCGACCGGCGATCCGAGGGAGACCGGTCCGGCCGGATTGGAGCCGGAGAGGACCAGATCGGCCGAGGCGGCGTCGACGGAGACGTTGGCGTTGCTGGAGTCGTTCGCCCCGACCGGATCGGGGTTCGTCGTGGTGACGGAGGCCGTGTTTACGATCGGTCCCGGCGTGCCCGGCGCGGTGGCGTTGATGGTGATGTTCGGCGCGGCGCCGGTGTTGAGCGTGGAGACGGCGTTGCAGGTGACGACGAGGCCGACGACGCCGCACGACCAGGTCGGGCCGCCGGCGGCGGAGATGCCGGTGTGGCCGGCGGGGAGTGTGTCGGAGACCTGGACGCTGCTGGCGACGTCCGGACCGGCGTTGCTCACGGCGATCGTGTAGGAGATCGGATTGCCGACCACGACGTTCGCCGGTGCGGTCTTGACGATGGAGAGGTCGGCGTTGCCGGCGTTGACGACGAGATGGAGGCCGGTGGCGCTGAAGAAGTTCGACCACGTCCGCCCATTGCTGAGCGCGGGGAGGTTGTACGGGGCGAAGTTGCCGGCGTGCGCGTCGCTTGGCCAGGAAATGATGGCGAAGTCGTCATTGACCAGAGGCTGGTAGGGGCCGTTGAACGTTATGTTCAGAGGTCCGGCCAGAGACGGACTGGAGTTGGTGACGAGCTGGCCGTGCTGCGTGCCGGGAACCACGCCGCCGAGGAGAACGTCGAGCGAGCCGGTGACGCCCTGGCTGAACGCGCCGCTGACGTTGACCTTGCCGAGGTCGATGTCGAGGATGCCGTTGTTCGTCAGGTTGATGTTGGTGAGCATCAGGCTGCCGGTGGTCGTCGACTTGCGCAGCGTGCCGCCGTTGTTGTTCACGAAGCCGCCGGCCGTTCCGGCGTTGCTGATGATGCCGTCGAACGTAACGTGCACCAGACCGGTGTTGTCGATGTTGCCGCCGGTGTTGACGGTGAGGTTGCCGGCATTCCAGTTGACGGTGGAGCCGGAGAGCGGGCGCAGCGTGCGCGTGTTCAGCGCCTTGCCGATGCCGCTCATGGTGAGCGTGGCCAGGTTGGCCACTTCGGTGGCGCCGGAGCCCTGCATCGTGCCGCCGCCCCACACGCCGGTCGTGCCGATGGTGAGTGTGGCCGTGCCGTCGACGGTGCCGTTGGCGAAGTTGAGCACGGGAACGGTGACGTTGTTGTTGACGGTGAACGTGCCGCCCTGCACGTCGACCGAACCGGTGTCGAGGAAGGTGGTGGCGCCGGCGATGGTGGTGACGTCGCTGTCGATGGTGAGCTTCGTGCCCGGATCGAGGTCGACCGTGCCGGCAATTGAGGCATTGCTGGGATTGATCGAGCCGGTCTGCACTTCGATCGCGCCGGTGCTGGAGAGGTCCACGTTGGTGAACAGGGTCTGACCGGCACCGCCGGATTTGCGGAGCGTGCCGCTGTTCGTGAGCGTCGGCGTGCCGCCGCCGCTCTTGTTCAGGACGTTGTCGGTGGTGGCGTCAAAGAGGCCGATGTTGTTGATGTTGCCGTTCGTGCCGAGGTTGACGGTTCCGCCGCTCCAGGTGGCGGTGCGGCCGGAGTTGATCGTCAGCGTGCGGTCGAGGGTCTTTGGATTGCCGGTGGCGATGTTGAGCGAGCCGCCGGTGATGATGGCGCTGGTGCCGGTCCCGGTGAGCGTGCCGCCGTTCCACTGGAACAGGCCGCCGTGCGACACATTGCCGATGCCGTTGACGGTGCCGTTGTCGAACTGGAAGCTGGAGACGGCGAGCGGGCCGTTCATGGTCAGCGTGCCGCCGGTGACCTGCAGGAGGCCGCTGTCGACGAAGCTCGGGGAGTTGAGGGTGACGGCGTCGCCGTCGACGAGGAGGGTCGTGCCGGCATCGATGTCGACGGTGCCGCTGATGGTGGCGTTGGCCAGGTTCACCGTTCCGGCGAAAACCCAGAGGAGGTTCGAGCTCACCAGCGGTACGTTCTGGAAGAGCGTCGCGCCGGTGCCGCCGGACTTCTTGAAGGTCCCGGTGTTCGTGAACGTCGCTGGGCCGGCGCCGCTGTTGTTGAGGATCGTGTCGGCCTGCGACTCGAAGATGCCGCCGTTGTTGACGAGGCCGTTCGTGCCGATGTCGATCGTGCCGTTGTTCCAGAGCGCGGAGGCCGAGGGGCTGATGAGCTCGAGCGTGCGGTTGAGGGTCTTGCTGCCGGGAGTGCTGATCTGGATGTTGCCGCTGCCGCTGATCGAGACCTTGCCGCCGCCGGTGCTGAACGTGCCGCTGTCCCAGGAGACCGAGCCGCCTGTGGTGGCGCCGACGTCGCCGGTGCCGTTGACCGTGCCGCCGGTGAGGTGCAGGCCGGGGAAGTTGAGCGCGGTGTTGACGGTGAGCGTGCCGCCGGCTCCGACTTCGACCTTGCCGGTGCCGGTCAAGGTGACGCCGGCGCCGAACGTGTACGCGCCGGAGACGAGGATCTTCTTGCCGGCCGAGATGTCGATGGGCGCGGTGGCGCTGCCGCCTCCGCTGAGCGTGAGGAACCCGTTCTGCACGTTCACCTGGCCGCCGGTGTGGTTGAAGGGAACGTTGAAGGTGGTCGAGCCGCTGACGCCTTGCTTGGTGAACGTACCGCTGTTGACGAACGCGCCGCCGCTGCCGGCGTCGCCGACGATGTGGTCGACGGCGATGAGGAACGTGCCGGCGTTGTTGATGCCGCCGGCGTTCATGAAGTTCAGCGCGCCGCCGGACCACGACATGGCGCCGGCGGCGCTGTTGGTCAGCGTCGTTCCGTTGAGCGTCTTCGGGTTGGCTCCGGAGATCGTGAAGTTGACGGTGTTGTTCGTCACGCTGGGGATCGACAGCGTGCCGTTGCTCCAGGTCATCGTGCCGTTGTTGGTGATCGAACCGGTGCCCTGGATGCTGTTGGCCGCGGCGAAGAAGCCGGTGCTGGTGACGGTGCTGGCGGCGTTGAGGGTGAGCGGGCCGACTGTCTGGGACAGCGTCTGCACGCCGGCGATGCTGTCGCCGACGACCAGGCTCTGGATGGTCTGGCCGCTGGAAAGTGTGACGGTGTAGGTGCCGGGCGCGTCGATGATGGCGTTGTCGCCCGGTCCCGGAAGGAAGCCGGTGTCCCAGTTGGCGCCGGTCTCCCACGCGCCGCCGAGACTGTTGATCCAGTGGACGTCGCCGCTGACGGTGAAGCCGGGCGACAGCTCGGACGTGCCCTCGCTGGGCGTCGTGCAGGCGGCGTCGCTGAAGGCGGTGGCGGTGACGACGATCTTGCCGCCGACGGTCAGCGATCCCTGCGGCACGGTGACGAGCTGGTTGGTCAATACGCCCGCCACGCCGGCCAGACATGCGGATGTGCCGAGGTATTCGGCGGCCTGGGACGGCGACGAAGCATCCGCCTTGTAGACGTCGACCTCGAAGTAGTTCGTGCTCACTCCGCCCGATGAATTGAGCGAAACGGTGACGTCCACGTTCGGACCGTTGATCTCGGCCGTGGAGATGCTCGGGAAGTTCTGCAGGTTGTTGGCGCCGGTGTCGGCATCGGTGGCGTCGTTGAGGGTGGGACCGTCGATGCCGAGGTCGATGGCGATGCCGGTGTTCGAGAAGATCGGGTTGTGCTGGATGGTGTTGCCGATGCCGGTGGTATTGAGCTCGACGCCCTTCAGAGTGTTGAAGGCGATGCGGTTGGCCACGGGCGCGCCGATCTCGTTTCCGGCTGCCGTCCCGGTGAGCGCGATGCCGCGTCCGCCGTTGGCCAGGCCGCTCGTCCCGGTGACCTCGGTGCCGATCCAGTTGCCGCAGACGGTGTTGTTGCTGGAGTTGATGGTCAGGCCGTTGCCGGAGTTGCCGCTGATGAGATTTCCGTCGCTGAGGGTGCCGCCGACGTAGTTGTCGTCTGCGTTGAGGACCACGCCCGCGCTGTTGGCGATGGCGGACGTTCCATCCGCGGTGGTGCCGATGCGGCTGCTGACCACCCAGGTGTCGATGCCGTTGACCTCGACCCCGGTGCCGGTCGTGTGTCCGCTGATGACGTTGCCGGTGCCGGTGATGCCGATCCAGTTGTCGGTGCAGGTGGCGCACACCTGGACGCCGCCGTTCCCGTTGCCGAGACCGGTGGAGCCGTCGGCGCGGATGCCGATGTAGTTGCCGGCGATGTCGTTGTCGTTGGCTCCGCTGGTCAGAAGGACGCCCCACGAGGCGTTGCCGGCGATGAGATTCCGGTCCGCGGGAGCGCTGCCGCCGATCGTGTTCGAGGTCGCGCCGGCGCCGAAGAGGACGACGCCGAAGAAGTTCGGCTGCGCGGTCAGGCCGGCGTTGTCGGTGCCGATGAAGTTGCCGGCGATGGTGCAGCCGGCGACGTTGTCGATCTTGATGGCCTCGCCCGAGCCGGCGAAGTTGAACCGGTGGAAGGCGAGACCTTTGACGGTGACGCTGGCGGTCTGGATGATGAGCCCGAAGGCCACCGCGTTGTTGCCGTCGAGGGAGACGGTGATGACGGAGTTGACCGGCTGGCCGAATGCATTCGTGTTCGGCTGGTATCCAAGGCCGCTGGTTCCGTCGATGGTGAGCGGTCCGGTGCCGATGATGGCCGGCAGCGCGGTGCTGAGGACGATGTTGCCGGTGCCGCCGGAGTCGAAGTCGATGACGCAGGGGCCGGGGCAGCCGCCGCTGTTGAAGATGGTGATGGCATCGCGCAGCGAGCCGGCGCCGCTGTCGGCGATGGTGGTGACGGTGAGCGTGGAAGGTGCGGCCGTGACGTCGAAGAGGGCGCTCAGACCGTCGTCGAGCTCGGTGTCGCCGGAGGAGGCGTCCGCTTTCAGCTGGATGTTCGTTTCGACGGTGTCGTAGAAAGAATTGCTGGCGGTCGCCGAGCTCGTCCCGGCATTGACGGTGGCGAATCCACCGAGCAGCGAGCCGGTCCCGGTCTGCAGGAGGATGTCGATGCCGGTGTTGATGGCGACGTTGGCGGGCGTGTCGTCGTCGTGCCGCGTCTCGACCTGCACGGGGAAGCCGACGTTGACGACGGGGTCGCTACCGCCGTTGACGCTGGTGATGGCCACCTTGCCGGCGCCGCCGACGCTGCCTTTCTGGCCGATGACCCAGTCGCCGAGGTACGGCGCGGGGGTCGTGACCAGCGCGTTGTTGAACGCCTCGGGGATGTCCCCGAAATCGGTCCAGCTCCCGCCGGAGTATCGCGCCAGGTGGAACTTCGTTTCGTCGCCGTTGGTGATGTCGCCCGGGTCGTTGTAGTTGAACTGCACGAGATCGAGCGGCGCGGCGGTCGACGGCGCCACGATGCTCCAGTAGCGGTCGAGCGTGTTGATGCCGGTGTTGTTCGGGTGCGGGCCCTCGACGGCCTGGATGGTCACCGTGCCCGCGCTTGCGGAATCGACGTCGACCGGCAGATAGGAGGCGGCTGTGCCGACGTGGAAACGGCGCGTCGGCGTGGGGTTGAGGCCCATCGTCAGCGGTCCGATGAAGTGGCCGGAGACGCGGCTGACCGTGGCCAGGACGTCGATCGTGAACGAGCCGTTGACGACGATGTTGCCGTTGGTGAGACTGAGGTTGCCAAGGACATCGGCGCTGCCGTTGACCGTACCGTCGCCCGAAGGTTTGTTGATGGTGAGGTTACGGTACGTGGCGCTGAGCATGGTCTGCGCGCCGCTGCCGTCGTAGGTGACGGTGGTGCCGCTGGCGGCATTGAGCGAGCCGGTGGACCAGTCTCCGGCGATCTCCACGTTCCCGGGGCTGACGGTGTTGAGGAGTTGCACCGTACCGGTGCCGGCGATGTCGCCGTTGACGTCGAGGAGGTCGTTGTCGAAGCTGGCCGTGACGTTCGAGTCGATGAACAGCTCTTCCAGGACCGTCAGGAAGGTCTGGTTCACGAAGCTGCGCACGACCGCGCCGCCGAGCGTCTTCAACTGCAGCCGCATGTAGTCGAACGAGGTGTCGACGCTCTGGCTGCCGCCGGACTGGTAGACCACCGCGCTGTTCGAGGCCAGGTTGACGTTGATCGGATTGACAGGGTTGGGGAAGGAGGTGCCGTTGGCGAGGCTGCCGAGCTTCAGGACGCCGTTCCCGCCGATGGTGACCAGGGACCCGAGGCCGCTGTCCAGGTTGATCTGGTTGCCGCCGTCATCGAGGATGCCGCTGGTGATGGTGAGGTTGCCGTTCACGACGGCCGAACCGGTGCCGTTGAGCGTCGCCGTGCCGGTGGGCTTGTTGATGGTGATGTTCTGGAACGAGTAGTCGTTGATGGTCTGCGAGCCGGTGCCGTTGAACGTGAACGTCCCGGCCGAGCCGGCGGTGGTGATGTTCCCGCCGGCGTTGAGGTCTGCGCCGATCTCGACGTTGCCGGTGCTGCCGGCGTCGAAGATCACGTCCGCGTTGACCGCGGTGCCGCTGAAATTGAGGCTGCGGGGGATGGTCAGCGTTCCGCCCAGGGAGGTGAAGCGGAGCTGGGCGATGCTCAGCGCGCCGCCGGCGATGTTGATGCTGCCCAGGGGGTCGGTGAGCGTGACCGTCCCGCCTTCGAGCTGCAGGAGGTTGACGCCGTCCGACGATGGATTGAGCTGGATGGCGTTGCCGCTGCCGGCCACGGTGAGGGTGCCGGTGCTGGTGACGTGGAGCTCTTTGTTGCCGCTGTTGGTGAGGAAGGTGATGAAGTCGATGCTCTGGGCGTCGGAGACCGTGATGACGTGGCTGCCGGTGATGGTGACCGTGTCGCCGAGGCCGGGCGCTCCCGGAGGAGCAACCGGCGACCAGGTAGAGCCGACGTTCCAGTTCCCCGATGCATTGCTGGTGTACGCCGTCGCGAACGCAGAACTGCAGACGAGAACCGTCATCACGGCGATGACGCCGCTCACCCATCTCACTCGATTCATGAGCTCTCCCACCGAAATGCTGAATGGACCCGAAGCGAAAAGTGTAACTGAGAATAACTGGAGCTGTGCCGGAGACCCACCCCGTACTGTACGGGTCGGCCTGTGATTTGGACGTGAGGAGCGTCACCTGGGGAGATTGCGCGGGATTGATCCATGTAAAGGATCGATGCAGAGACCGCTTGCATGAAATAAGTACGTCCACCTCTTCCTTCTGTTATTTTGAGTGGCGGGTTCGTTGGAAGCGTGCCCGGCCGTCATCGACAGGAGGATTGACATGCCCTATGTAGCGTTGGAGTGGGACCACAAGATCGGAAGGCCGATGATTCATTGGCTCGTGGTGAAGTGTCAGAGCGTCGGTCAGAAGTTCGGAGGCCCGCAGGCGCTTCCGCCGCGCCGCGACGTTGCTTATTTCGTCGATTCCGAAACCGCCGAGCGCGACGCCAAGGCGTTCGCCGCGTACAAGACACGTCAGGATGAGAAGAGCGGCGTCCAGGAGAAGTTGGGAACGTCGGACGCGTACAGCAAGCGCCATGCTGCGTTCGCGTGGGACCACAACATCTTCAACCCCATCGTGCAGTGGGCCGTTCTGGAATGGAACGGCGAGAACCCCGAGGGAGAGAGCGTCCGCTCGGACGTGGCCTACTTCCTCGATCCCGAGACCGCGGAAGCAGACGCCCGAGCCTTCCGCGTGCTCCGCGACGAGCTCGTCGGCCATCGGGTCGCGGCTTAGGCGAAGCGTTTTCGGAGTGCGGCAGGCGTACACCTGCCGCACTCCAACCGCTGACGCCCCTTACTGCGCGGGCACGTAGGTCGGGTCCTGCGTGAGCTCGTCGATGACCGAACCGTAGGCGGTGACGCGGCCCAGGCCGGCGATGACGCGGACGGTGATGCGGGCGTTGTAGATGTTGCCCAGGCCGAGCTCGCGGATGAGGCCGAACGTGCGGAATTCGTTGGCCGCGAGCGGGATCTGGACGGTCGGCGTGACCAGCGAGTCGGGAAGGATGACCTGGACTTCGACGGTGGCGGGCTGGCCGGTTACTTCGGCGAGGCCGATGTTGGTGCGGTAGCGCACCGAGTCTTCCACCTGCAGGATGTGCAGCGTCCGTTCGCCGAGGCCGGTGGCTTCTGCCGTGGTCACGGCGGGGATGAACTGTCCGAATGTTCCCAAAGCCGTTTCGTTGTAGGTGCGGCCGGTGACGATGAGGCTGGCCGTCGCGCCGGTGTCGAGGTGGATGACGCCGCCGGCGTTCTCCGCGCCGAACGTGGAGCGGACGACGTTGTCGAGCGTGAGCACCGTGCCGGAGTCGAGCGTCACGTTGGCGGTGAGAGGCGCGCCGCCGTTGCCGGAGAAGAACGTGAGCGTGGCCAGCTGCGTCGCTCCGTAGTTGAAGACGCGCATGTCGGTGCGCCAGTGCGCCACCGGATTGTCGAGATTGGCCGCACCCGGCAGCACCCACCGCGTGGCGCCGGTTTGCGTGAAAGGCGTGCCGCTCACCAGCAGCGGATCGTTGGTGAGGTTGTCGACCACCGAGGCGTAGGCCGTCACTTTGCCGGGGCCGTCGATCACCTGCACTTCGATGCGTCCGTCGGCGAGCGTAATGCCGTGCTGCGAAAGGACTCCGTTGAGCTGCCGCTGTTCTCCGGGCGCGAGCTGCACCGGCAGCTCGAGGAGGTTCGTCCCGGCGCTGTTGAAGAATTTCATGAGCACCGATGCGCCCGCACCCGATCCGTCGGCGACGCCGACGTTGGTGCGATAGGCGCCGGTCTGGGCGATCTGCTGGAGGCTGAGCACATCCGGCAGTGCGCCGGCCAATGCCTTGCCGATGAACCCACCATAACGAATGGCGGGGATGAACTGCCCCAACGTCCCCTCGGACGTCACGTTGTAGGTCCGGCTGGAGGCGACGGTCGTCAGCGTCGTCACCGCCGGATCGTCGAGCGGCAGGATCTCCAGCATGCCGCTGGCCGTTTCGCCGAGGGCACCGATGCCGTACCAGCTGTCGAGGATGTCGTCGAGCGCGGTCGTAGCGCCGGCATCGACGGTGATCGTGGTCTGCTGCACGCCCTGCGCAACGCCGGCCGCCGGCGTGAAGGTGAGGCGATAGCGCGTCGACGAGAAGCCGGCGTTGGTGACGCGGACGTCGGACTGCCAGTGCGAGTTGATGCCGTCGAGATGGCCGACGGTGGGGATCACCAGCGCGAACGGCGAGGTCGCTTCCTTGTTCTCCACGGGCGAGATCGGCGTGACCAGGTTGATCGAGATCGGGAGCGTGAGCTTGGTGGTCGCGTCCGCGCCTACACGGGACGCGCCGCTGGTCTCATTGAGCGTGACGATGACGCTGGCGGTGAAGGTGCCGTTCGGCAGCGTGGCCGGATCGACGGTCAGCTCGAGCGTGATGCCGGCCGGCGGCAGGATGCCGCTCTGCGGGTGCACGGTGATCCACGGCCGGTCGGTGGTGGCGGTGAAGAAGAGCGACTGCCCCGGCTCACCGGGGATGAAGAGGCGTTGGATGATGATTTCGGTCGATCCCGCCGGGACGTTGATGTCCTGCGGCCCTTCCTCATCGGGCAGCGGGACGACCACCGTGCGCACGACGGGCGAGTTTGGTCCGGCGTCGGTGGTGCACTCCTTGAACGCGCGCACGCGGTAGAAGAAGGCGGTTGGCTCGTCGACGTCGTGCTTGAACGATTTCGAAAGGCCGGTGACGGCGTGGGTCTGCGCACCGGAGAAGCTCAGGTTCGACGCTTCATCGAGCTCGTAGCGCACCGCACCGGGCACCACGTCCCACTCGACGGAGTAGGTCTTGTCGGTGGTGGTCTGGGCGACGACGCGCGCCAGGGGAGCGAGCGGAATCGTGCAGACGGTTTCGGTGGTGAACGTCAGGCAGCTGCCCGGTGCGTCCGGGCAGTTGCCGGCCAGGCTGGTGACGCGCCACTCGTACGCCGTTCCGGGGGCCAGCGCGTAATCGAAGGAGGTGCCGGTGGTGGTGCCGGCCTCCATCGAGCAGCCGCTGCCGGCCGGCCCGAGGAAGACGACGAAGGAGTCGCCGGTGCCGTTCCAGCGGAGCGTTCCCGTGGATGGGACGGTGGAACCGTTCGACGGCTGCAGCTCGAGCGGCGTGGTGTTGGTGCAGAGGCTCGTGACGTTGGTGTTCTCGAAGTCGCTGTTGTTGGAGGCCGGAACGTCGCTGGTGACTGAGGAGGCCGTGGCGGTGAGCTTCATCGTGCCCGCCGACGGTGCCTGCACGGAGACGGTGATGTTGGAGGCGCCGGGCGGCATCGAGGCCGCGGCGCAGTTCGCGCTGGCACCGCTGCCGCCGCAGGTGAACGGCGCTCCGGCTGCGCTGACGATCGAGCCGTTCGACATGTTCAGCGCCACGTTGGCGGAGGAGGCGTCATCGGGTCCGTTGTTGGTGACCGTGACGGTGTAGGTCACGGTCTGGAAAGCGTCGACGGGATCGGGCGAGTCGGTGATGGAGACGGCCAGATCGGCCTTCGCACTGACGGTGATGGTGGCGTTGTCCGGTCCGTCGTTGGCGTTGTTCGGATCGACGGTCGTGGAGGTGACACCGGCGGTGTTGTTGATCGTGCCGACGGTCGTGGCCTGGAGGGCAATCGTCACCACGGCGCTCTGGCCGGCGGTGAGCACGCCGATGTTGCAGGCGATGGGGCCGGTGCCGGTGCAGGAACCGACCGTGGAGGTGGCGGAGCTGAACGTGGCGTTGGAGAAGCTGTCGTTGAGGGTGACGCCGGTGGCGGTGGACGGTCCGTTGTTGGTGACGGTCACGGTGAACGTGACGTTGTCGTTGTGCAGCGCCGGTCCGGACGTCGTCTGCGAGACGGCGACGTCGGCCTGCGTCACGACTGCGGCCAGCTGCAGCTTGGTGGGCGTGACCGCCGGAACGTAGTTCGCCACGATCGTGCCGCCGAGGGGGAACGTGGGCAGGTTCTTGACGGCGAAATCGGCGGTCTTGGAGGCGAAGGTGAGCACGTCGTACGTTTCGCCGCCGCTCGGGATGTAGCCGCCGATGAGCGCAACATCGAGAGTGCCGTCGAGCGTGGCCGTGCCGGTGACGTTGAGCTGGTCGTACTGCGTGGCCGGCGTGGTGCCGAGGAGCTCGATGTCGAGCGTGCCGGCGTTGGTCTGCGTGTAGTCGCCGGCGATGGTGATGGCGCCGGGGCTGTTGCCGGGCTGGATCGTGGCGCCGTTGATGACGTCGGCGCCGACCGAGCCGTTGCCGCCGAGCGTGCCGCCGTTCAGCGTCACGAGCGAACCACCCATGTCGCCGCCGTTCAGCGTCGTGGCGCCCGCGCTCTGCGTGAAGCCGCCGTCGAAGTCGACGGTGCCGGTGGTGAGATCGACGACGTTGCTGTTGGTGAAGACGGGACCGAAGCTGGTGGTGCCGCCGGCGACGCTCTTCCGGAACGTACCGCTGTTCACGAACGTGTTCGGGCCGCCGGCGCCGGAGATGACGGCGGTGTCGGACTGCACGTCGAACAGGCCGGCGTTGTTCACCGAGCCGCCGCTCGAGATCGTGAGCGAGTTCGTGGAGGCGGTGTAGTTGATGGTGCCGCTGTTGGAGATGGTGCGTCCGTCGAGTGCGATGGGACCGGCCACGGCGCTCCAGTCGGAGATCGTTCCGCCTGCCAGCGTCAGGGCGCCGCTCCCGGCGATCGTGCCGCCGTGCCAGAGGCTGTCGAAGGACGACCCGCCGAGCACGGCGATGTCGGAGGTGCCGGCGATCGAGCCGGCGAGCATCTCCAGCGCGGAGACGTTGATCGTCGAGGCGCTGTTGAACGTCACGTTGCCCTGCACGCGCGTCATCGCGCTCGGGCCGGTGACGTTGTAGGTGCCGGAGAAGGTGCTGGCCGTGGCGCCGAAGCTGACCGCGCCGCCGCCAGTGACCGACGACGCCGCGGAGAACGAGTCGGACGGGCCGCCGAAGAAAAGGAACGTCGGTCCGTCCGGAGTGAAGGAGCCGGTGTGCGTGCCGCCGTTGAGGAAGTTCAGGATGCCGGTGTCCAGATCGACGGTGCCGTCGTTGTCGAAGAGCGTGAGGAAGTTGCTCGTGCCGGCCGCGTTGAACTGGTGCAGCGTCCCGGTGGCGGTGTTGTGGAAGCGGGACGGCGTCGGGAGGCAGTTGCAGAAGAAGTTCGTGTTGATCTGGAACTCGGTGAGCGAGTTGTTAGTGAGCACCGCGGCGTTCTCCATCGTCACTGCCGCGGGCAGGTTCTGGAACAGCAGCGTGCCGTCGTTGACGAACGGCCGGCGCAGCTTCTTCAGCGCGGCGCTGACGATCTCGAACGTCTTGCCGGTGTTGACCTTCGTCGTGCCGGTGCCGTCCATGTTGCCGCCGGTCCACGTGCCGCCGTCGAGCGCTACGTTGCCGGTGCCGGTGAGCACGCCGCCGTCCAGCAGGAGCGCAGGGATGGTGAGGTTCGGTGTGACCGTGATGGTGCCGGACGTGATCTGGATCGTGCCGGTGCCGGAGACCGCCGAGCCGGCGCCGATCGAATAGTTGCCTTCGAACTGCACCTTGCCGGTGCCCGTGGCGATGGTGGTGTTGTTGAGCGTGCCGATGCCGCCGCCGGTCTTGAGGTGGAGCGTGCCGGCCGGCGCCACGCCCACGCCGCCGGCATTGCTGACGATCGGCACGTCGATGCGCGACGTGCCCGCGCCGGCGATCTTCTTGATGGAGCCTTGATTGGAGATCGAGGCGGTGGAAGCGCCGGTCAGCACGCCGTCCGCGCCGAGATTCATCGTGGCCGTCGCGCCCAGGACGATCTGCGAGGTGCCGTTGACCGTCAGGAAGTTGATGGCGTCGGCGTTGTAGTCGAGGAGGGTGTCGATTGTTAATGCATGTCCGCCGCTGAGCGTCGTCGGGGCGGCGTTGGTGATGAGCCCCGAGGTGATGACGCGCGTCTGGCCGGCACCCTGGATCGTGCCGCCGCTCCAGAAAAAGTCGTCGAGGGTGAAGACCTTCGTGGCGGCCACGTCGAGCGTGCTGCCGTTGCTCATGGAGAAGTCGGCGGTGCAGGAGATGTTCTGGATGACGTCGACCCGGCCGGTGCCAAGGATCGTGATCACGCCCGGGGAGCCGTTCAGCGTGCCGCCGCTGATGGTGAAGGTGCCGTTGAAGAAATGGATGTTGGCGCTGTTGCCGACGGTGAGCGAGCCGCCGGTCATGGAGCCGCCGTTGTTGACGATGATCGTGCCGCCGGCGCTGTTCGAGGTGATGGATCCGGCATTCGTGAGGACGACGTCGAAGCGCGTGCCGCTGGCGCCGCCCGTTTTCGAGATCGACCCGCCGTTCAGATTGTTGAACGTATTGACGCCGGCGGTGCTGCCGATGGCGCCGTCGCCGGTGATGTTGAACGTCGAGCCGGTGTCGTTGTCCCAGATCGCGCCGCTGGTGAAGTCGAGTCCGAACGCGCCGGCGTTGTACGTGACGGTACCGTTGTTGTGCAGGGTGCGGGCGTTCAGGATGGCCGTGCCGGTGAGGTTGGCCAGATCGACGGACGCGGTGTTGGCGATGGTGGTCGTGCCCGGGCCGAGGATCGTGCCGCTATTCCACTTCAGCCCGTTGTTGATGATCACGTCGGACCCGCGGAAGGTGCCGGAGCTGAGGTGCACGAACTTCATCGTCAGCGTCGTGCTCAGGGCCAGAGTGCCGCCGGCGATCTTGAACCAGCCGAGGTGGGCGATGCCGAGCGTCGTGCCCGCGGCCAGCGTGTAGGTGTTGCTCTCCACCACGAATTCGTTGGTGGCGGCGGGGATGCTGATCGTGCCGTTGTTGGTGCCGCCGCCATTGACGGCCAGCTGGCCGCTGCTGACGGTGATGGTGCCGGTGGCGGTGTTGTCCACCTGCGCGGCGATGCGGGCGATGCCGGCGCCGGCGGTCTTCTCCAGGAGCGAGTTGTTGACGATGCGCGGCGAGCCGGTGGCGTTGGAGGTGATGGTCACGTCGCCGATGAGCTGCATCGTGCCGTTGTTCGTGATCAGGCCGCCGGAGTTGATCGCCAGCGAACCTACGCCGGGATTGACCTTGACGAGGCCGCCCAGGTCATTGACCACCGTGGCGGCGTCGATGAACGAACCGCCCACGCCGGTGAAATCGAGCGTCGAGCCGTTGAACATGTTGACCGTCAGGTTGCGCCGGAAGACTCCGCTGTTGAACGTGACCAGGCCGCTGATGTTGGCGATGGCGCTGCCGGCCGCCGGGCCCTGCAGCCAGCCGCCGTTCATGGTCACGTTCTCCAGGTTCAGGGTCGAGCCGTTGGAGACCTCGGGTGTGCCCACGATGTCGGCACTGCCCGCGCCCGAGATCGTGCAGGTTCCGTTGAACACGCCGGCGGTCTCCAGGCTGCAGCCCGCGGCGATGTTGAAATTGCCGTTCGTGTGCGTGCCGCCGCTCAGCACGAGGGCACTGAACCAGGCCTTGACGATGCCGCCGTTGTTGTCGAGTGGCAGGCCGATGTTCGTGCCGCCCGCGCCTGCTGTCTTCTCGAAGGTGCCCGCGTTCGTGATTTTCGAAGTGAGGGCGTTGTTGGTGGTGATGGCCCCGGTCGTCTTGATGTCGAAGATGCCGTTGACGGGGATGTTGACCTGGCCGCCGTTGTTGATGACGAAGCCGCCGGTGTAGACCGCCTTGCCGCCCACGTTGAGGGTGTGGGCGTCGAGCGTCCCGTTGACGAGGCTGAGCAGGGCCGGGTTCGTGCTGTCGTAGGCGAGATCGGTATTGCCGCTGCCGCCGAGCGTGCCGGAGTTCCAGTCGAAGAACGAACCGATGACGAAATCGAGATCGCCGGCGTTGTCGATTGCGCCGCCGCTGAGCTTGAGGTGCGAGTTGAAGCCGATGTTGGAGGTGGCGAGGTTGGTCAGCTTCAGCAGGCCGCCGGCGACGACGTCGGCGACGCAGGGGCCGGTGCCGCAGGTCAGGTGCAGCTCGACGCGCTCATTGAGGGCCAGATCGACACTGACGGTATAGAGCGGAGTGCTGAGGTTGACCACGTCGATCGTGCCGATGAGCGACCCAGGCGTCCGGCTGGCAGGGGCGGCGTTCTGCAACCAGATGGAGGTGTTGCTCCAGTTTCCGCCGCTGCCGGTGAGCGTGAATGCATCAGCAAAGAGCGGAGTCGCGGCAGCGAGCAGCAAAAACAACAGGACAGCCTGAAGTCTCGGCAGACGAGCGGGCATAGGGCGACCTTTCAGCGAATGGAGAGTTGATTATGCCGTATGGGGTGAGTGACGGAGGTCACGCGGGGCTCTCGGAACGCTGGCGTCCTCGCCGGCTGCCGTGGCGGCGTCCCGCGCCGCCACTCTCTTGCCACCGCCAAACTGTTGATTTGGACCTCGCTCTCGACCGACACGCGGCGGCGGCGAGACGCCACCGGGCCAGCCGGCGAGACGCCAGCGTTCCGCGGCGGTGATGCAGGCCACGTTGATGGTGTGGAGCACGTCGCACAATCGAAACGTGCGAATCCTCGGATCGTTGTTTCTGGCGTTAGTGACTCTTTCCGCGCTCGCACAGGCGCCTGTGCGCGGCGGTGAGTTGCCGGGACCTCTCCCGCTTTTTCCGCTCACGAACTGGTGGAATGCCGACATTACCAACGCGCCGGTCGATCCGAACAGTGCCGCGTTCATCGCCTATGTCGGCGGCCCGACGCGCGGTCTGCATCCCGATTTCGGCGGTGAGAGCGGCGAGGCCGAGGCGCCGATCTATGGGATGCCGTACATCGTGGTGCCGGGAAGCCAGCCGCTCGTGCCGGTGACGTTCGAGTACGACGACGAGAGCGACATCGGTGCGCCGGGACGTCCGCCCGGGTATCCGATCCCGGAGGAGGCGAAGACGCAGCAGCGCTGGATCGAAGGCGGGCTGGCGGGAAACGATCCAGATGCCGAGGGCGACCGGCACATGCTGATCGTCGACCGTGACCACCGCATTCTCTATGAGCTCTACGCGCTGCACTGGACCGGCTCGCGCTGGGAGGCAGGCTCGGGCGCGACGTTTCCGCTGGACTCGAACACGCGGCGTCCGGATGGGTGGACGAGCGCGGACGCCGCAGGTCTGGCCATTCTGCCGGGGCTCGTGCGCCATGACGAAGTCTACGGGTCGGAGCCGATCCGCCATGCGTTCCGCGTCACCGTGCGGCGCACGAACGGCTATGTCTATCCCGGCTCGCACCGCGCGGGCGATACCGCGGGCGCGCTGCCGATGGGCGCGCGGCTGCGGCTCAAGCCTGGCGTCAATCTCAACAACTTCGACGAGCCGCTGCGCAGGATCTTCCAGGCCATGAAGACCTACGGCCTCATCGTTGCCGACAACGGCTCCGACCTCTACGTGACCGGCACCTACGACACGCGCTGGGACAACGACGTTCTCAATCCCGCGTTCAACGCGCTGAAAGCGAGCGATTTCGAGGTCGTGCAGTTGGGATGGCAGCCGGTGGAGGGTGGGCGGCGGCGGTCGGTGCGGCATTAGTAGTTTATCCCGAGCAGGGTGGAGGGTGGGGGAGCGAGGGATCTCTCCGTGCATCAAGATGACCGGCGCCTGTCGCTGCGGGCGACGCGGTGCACGAAGAGATCCCTCGCTGCGGCTCGGGATAAACTGCACCCAGGTTTCTTCCGGCCATCCACCTCCGTCTAAGCGTGCATGCAGTCATTCGCACGCTCGCTCTCGCTCACCACTTCGTTGATCATCGCCGTGATCGTCGGGCTGTTGCTCGCCGCGGCTCCTCAGGAAAAACAACCGCCGGCGCGGGGGATGACGCTCGCTCCGGCGCCGCCGCGCGGGAAGACGGATGCGCCGCCGCCTGCGCCGATCACGTTTGCCGATCCCGACGGGCAGGAGCTGATCCTGGAGGATCTCGCCGTCCGGACGGCGATTCATGGGATGTTGTCGCTGACGGAGCTGGAGCTGCGGTTCCGCAATCCGCAGGCGCGGCGCATCGAGGGGCGTTTCTCCTGCACGCTGCCGCCGAATGCGGCCATCAGCCGGTTCGCCAAGGAAGTGAACGGGCAGCTGATGGAGGGGGAGGTGGTGGAGCGGCTACGCGCCAATCAGGTGTACGAGCAGTTCCTCCACCAGATGCGCGATCCGGCCCTGCTGGAACAGGACCAGGGCAACCGGTTCTCGGCGCGCATTTTCCCGATCGAGGCCAACGCGCCGGTGCGGCTGGTGTTGTCGTATACGACGCTGCTTCCGTTGCACGACGGCATGCGCACGTACACGCTGCCGCTGCGCGGCATGTCGAAGGTCAATAAGTTGACGTTCCGGGCGTTCGTCACGCCCATCCCCGCGCAGGCGACTGCTGGCCAGCTCACGACCAGCACCGCCGAGGTCACGAGCTTCGATCAGCAGGACTGGACGCCGGATCGCGACATCGTGCTCACGTCGCGTCCCGAAGGCCGCGAGCCGCTCCTGCTGCGCGCGGGCGATTTCTACCTGGCCGCGTTGCGTCCGGATGTGTCCACCGCGGACCGCAGGCAGCCCTCCGCCAGCTGGCTCTTCTACGTCGACACCTCGGCATCCTCCGCCGAGGGGGCACCGCATCGCATTCGGGCCCTGGAAGAGCTCCTGGCCGCGCTTCCGTCGTCCGACGACGTACAGCTCGTGGCCTTCGACAATGAAGTTGTTCCGCTCGCGCGCGGCACGGCCGGCGAGCTTTCCCGCAGCGCCGGCGATCTGCTCCGGGCGCGTCTTTTCCTCGGCGGCACGGACCTCGGCGCGATGCTGGGCGACCTGAGCGCGCGCGCGGCGAAAGATCCGTCGCGTACCACCGTCATCGCCAGCGATCTCGTGGCCACGCTCGGCTCGGTCGCCTCGCATGACCTGCAGGGTGCGATCGGCAAACTGCCCGCGAACATCCGCGTGCATGCGCTGATTCTCGGCAGCCGCGAAGATGCGGCCACGGCGAAGGCGATCACCGCCACGCGCGGGCGCGTGGTGCGCGTGCCGTTCACCGATGCACTCGCTTCCCGCGCGGCCGCGGCCGCCGAGGAGCTGCGCCGTCCGCTGGGCGGCTCTATCGATGTGGCCGATGCCGGCGCGGAGTGGATCTATCCGACGCATTTCGACGACGTGGCGCCGGGCGAGGAAGTGCTGGTCCTCGGCAAGGTGAAAGCGGGCGAAGAGCCGCGCATCGTGTCGGGTCGCGTTTCACGACTCGACGCTGCGACGTTCGCGCCGCTGCTGGAGCGCGAGGCCTATCGCGCTTATCTCGAGTACCTGGCCGCGCGCGAGGCGAACGAGACCTCGGACGCCGTTCGCCGCGCGCTGGCGGCGGAGCAGGTGAAGATCAGCATCGAACAGCGCGTGGTCATTCCGCGTACGACCATGCTCGTGCTGGAGACGGAGTGGGACTATCAGCGCTTCGGACTGGACCGGCGCGCGCTGGCGCAGATCCTGACGATCGATGCCGGCGGCATCGGACGGCTTGACCGGCCCAAGGTCACGTACACACCGCCCCCGCCGGTCGCGCGCAAGTCTGCCGCGGACGCACCGATGTTGAGGCAGCGTGAGTCGGGCAGGGCGACAACTCCGCCGCCTCCCATGTCGGTCCCTCCGCCGGCAGAGGCGGACGACGCCGGGACCGGCGTGGCCGGGGGTGTCGAAGGTGGCGTGCTTGGTGGTGTTGTCGGCGGCGTGGTGGGTGGAACGCCAAGCGGCGCGTTGGCTGCGCAGATGGGAGGCGAACGGCGGGACAACGATTTCGTCGCCGAGGCGGTTCAGGAAACGGTCAGCGTGACTGCCAACGCTCCGATGGTCGCGCCGCCGGTGGAGGCTCCGGCGCGGATCGCACAGCCCAGGCCGGTGACGATTGCACCGCCGCCGCCTCCACCGCCTCCGGCACCGCCGGTCCCCTCGCCTGAGGCGCGGGTCAAGTCCGGACCGTGGACCCAGGACCGCAAGCCGTCCCGCGCGATGATCGCGGAGCTCGAAGCGAAGCTGAAAGACAACCCGCGCGACCGCGAGGTCTATAACCAGCTGAGCGAAACGCTGGCGGCCTACGACGAGTGGTCCTCGCTGCGCCGCCTGGCGCTGCGCTGGCAGCCGTTCGATCCCGAGAATCCGCAGGTCTACGAAGTCCTGGGCATGGCCGCGGATGAACTGGGCAACGAGTCCGAGGCCGCGCGTGCGTTCGCGTCGCTCATCGAAGTGGCGCCGGCTAAGACGGAGCTGTTGCAGCGCGCCGGACTGCTCTTGCTGCGCACGCGCAGTGCGCGCCTGGCCGAGACGCCGTTGCGCAAGGCGCTGGAAGTTCGTCCCGACCGCGCCAACGGCTACCGCCATCTGGCGCTGATGCTGTGGAGCGAAGGCCGCTTCGAGGAAGCGGCGCGCGTGCTGGAGTCGGCCACCCGCCAGTCGTTCCCCACCTGGTACAACAACGTTCAGCGCGTGATCCACGAAGAGCTCGGATACGTCTATCGCGGCTGGATGAGTAAAGAGCCAGAGCGCCGCGGCGAGATCGCCGCACGCGCCCGCGAATACGACGTCAACCTCGACCGCCGCGACGCCTTGCGCATCACGCTGGCCTGGGAGACCGACGCCAACGACGTCGACCTGCACGTGGTCGACCCGTCCGGCGAGGAATGCTTCTACTCGCACAAAGTGAACCGCTCCGGCCTCACGCTCTACGAAGACATCACGCAGGGCCTCGGGCCGGAAGTCATCCGCACCGGCGAGCTCGATCGCGGCACGTACCACATCGGCGTCCGCTACTTCGCCGCCGGCCCGATGGGCATCAGCCGCGGCATCGTGATCGTCCTCCGCAACGACGACCAGATTGAGATCCACCCCTTCCGGCTGACGCAGGGCGGGGGAGAGATCCGGTATGTGGCGGGGGTGGCGGTGAAGTGAAATTAGAGGGCAGAGCGCAGAGGGCAGAGGGCAGAAGCCCAAAGCCCCGAACTTCTGCGCTCTGCCCTCTGCGCTCTGCCCTCTGAATTACGAGTTCCCCATCCTCTTCAAATACTCCGCGTCGATGTTGTGGATGCGCATGCTGACGAGCTTCTCCACCGGCACTTTGCTGTAGCCGGCGGCTTTGAGCGAGCGGATGAATTCCGGGGTGACGCGGTGGATGCGCATGGAGACGAGGTCGTCGGCGCTGACGTTTTTGTAGCCGAGCTGTTCGAGCTCGTGGATGAATTTGGCGGTGACCCGGTGGATGCGGAAGGAGACCAGGTCGTCGAAGTCGAGGTTGTAGCCGAGCTTGCGCATCTCGCCGGCGAACTCGGGGGTGGCGCCGTGGATGGCACTCGACTGCAGCTCGTCGAGCGTGAGGTCCCAGCCGGCGGCGCGCATTTTCCGGACGTAGTCGGGCGTGACTTTGTGGATCTTCGTCGACACCAGGTCGTCGGAATCGAGTTTGCTGAACCCGAGGGCGCGCATCTCGCGGACGTACTCCGGGGTGATGTCGAAGATGCGCATCTCCAGGTACTTTTCGAGCGATTCCTTGAAGCCGATGGCCTGCATCGACTTGATGAACGACGTCGACACGTCGTGCAGCGCCAGCGTGAAGAGCTCTTCTTCCTCGGACCAGTCGCGCCGGTGGCGCTTCCCGCTCAGGTCGAACGGAACGCCGAGGGCACGCACGGCATCGATGTAGCCGCGGTTGGGGGTGAAGGTGAACTGGCCCGCGCCTTTGCCCTTGCGGAACGTCCCTTCGAACACCGACGTCCCGGCTTCGCGGCGCATCTCAAAGCGCACCGGCGTCATCGTGGCCGCGTCGATCTGGGCGCGCGTCAGCAACGCGAAGTCGCTGATGCGCATGGTCGTGCCCATGTTGTGGTTCCGGCCGCGGGTGATGTTGACGTACATCCGGTCGGGCCGTTTTTCATCGCCGGATGCGGTCCAGGCGCCGTCGAGATCGGCGAAAGCGGCGGGTGCGAATAGACACACTGCGAGCGTGAGCGTCAGGATGCGCTTCATCTTGGTTCCTCCGGAAGGGGGTTAGGAGTTCCTCGGAGTTCCTCGGTTCCTCGGGTTCCTCGGAGGTAGTTTCCGAGGCCCTCCGAGGCCCTCCGAGGAACCGAGGAACCGAAGTCAGTTCTTGTCGCGGTACTGGTCCATCTCGCGGATGAAGTCGTCGTCGATGCCGGCCGCGGCGAGACGCGACAGCTCGCGCGCGGAGAGGTTCTTGTAGCCGGCGTCGGACAGCTTCTTGACGAACTGCGGGGTCACGCCGACGGCGCGGAGGCTGGTGGCCTCTTTGGCAGACTTGATCTCCACACCGACGGCGCGCATCTCTTTGATGTAGTCGGGGCTCACGCCGACCGCGGCCAGGCTCGTGGCATCGCGGGCCGTCTTTACTTCGAAGCCGGCATTGCGCATCTCGCGTACGAACTCGGGGGTCACGCCGACAGCGCGCATGCCGGAGGCGTCGCGCGAGGTCTTCACTTCGAAGCCCGCGGCGCGCATCTCCTTGATGTATTCCGGGGTCACGCCGACGGCGGCCAGGCCGCTGGCCTCGCGGGCGCTGGTGATCTGCATGCCGGCGCTGCGCATCTCGCTGACGAACTCGGGGGTCACGCCGACGGCGCGCAGGCCCGAAACCTGGCGCACGGTGAGGTCGGGGAAGAGGCCGCGCATCGTGTTGATGTACTCGGGGGTCACACCGACCGCGCGGAGCGAGATCAACTCGTCGACGGTCAGCTTGCCGGAGCCGGAGAGCTTGCGGTCAGCCGGCTCGTCGTCACCGGTCTCGTGCTCGAACTCGAAGTCCAGGGCGTCGAGCGCGGCCATCCGCGCATGCGGCGCACGCGGAGCACGGGGAGCGCCCGGGGGCAGCGGAGTGGTGAACGGCGAGGGAGTTGCCATCGGAGCGGGAGCAGCCATCGGTGTGGGGACGTGCGACGGCCGCGGTGTACGCGGAGCGGCCATCGGAGCCAGGGCCATGGGCGCCATCGGCGGGATGGGCGCGATCATGTCGCCGAAATCGATGTCGATATCCGGATCGACGTTCACGTCGAGATCAATGTCCGGATCGACGTCGATGTCCACATCGACATCCGGATTGACGTCGATGTCGAGGTCGGGGCTCATTTCGTAGTCGTGGTCCGCATCATCGTCGTGGCTCTCGGCGGCTTCGACGACATCCACGGTCGCCTTCGCGGCCTGCGGCGCTTCGGTCTTCGACTCTCGCTGCGCCAGGGCGGGCATCGAGGGGAGCGCCAGCGCGACGGCCAGGATGGCCAGCATGGCCACGGCCGCGGCCCAGCGGGAGCTGAGGCCGGTCGCTTCCGCGCGGCCGCCGGCGATGCGGCGGATTCTGTCGAGGAGCGAGCCGCCGTTCGCGGCCACCACCATCGGCATCGCGGACGCGCGCAGCTCTTCCAGGCGAGTGAGGGCACGGGCGTACTGAATGGGATTGCCGCAAACCGCGACGGCCAGATCGTCGCAGCAGTTCTCGCGCTCGATGCGCACGCGGCTGGACATCCACCAGACCGCCGGGTGGTAGAACATCAGCGTTTCCACGAATGCCTGCAGCAGGTTGATGGCGAAGTCATGGCGGCGGATGTGCGCCAGCTCGTGCGCCAGGACCATTTCGATCTGTTCGGGAGTGAGTCCGGTGAGCGTGCTGGCGGGGAGGAGGATGACCGGACGCAGGGAGCCGAGCACAGAGGGCACTTCGACGGCCGCCGACTCCAAAAGGACGATCGCGCGCTTCAGCCCCAGCGCCTCGGCCAGCCGCGCCGCCACTTGCTGCCATTCTTCGCCGGCTTCGCGGACGCCGCGCGTGGCCATCGTCCGGACGCGGACGAAGCTGATGAGCAGGCGCGAGGAGAGGAAGACTACGCCCAGGAACCAGATGGCCACGACCGAGGGGAGCGATTGACGCGCGCTCGTCACGGCGTCCATGGCCCGGTCGCGCCACCCTTCCGTGGCCGTGGCCACGATGACGATCGGGATCTTGGAGAGCGGCACCGAGAGACTCTCATCGGTGTGCGCGCTGGGCGAGGTGGCGATCGGCGCGACCGCGGGGTCGTAGGCGCGGACGGCCGTGGCCACGAACATCGCGAAGACGAGAGCGAGAGCGCCGCAGGCGGCGGCGTAGCGCGCGGTGGCGCTGCGGCGCGGCAGCAGGGCCAGCACCGCGGCCAGGATGCCGGCCACGATCGTGGCCTGCCACAGGAGATGAAGGAGTGCCCAGCCGATTGCCTGGGCAATGGATCCTGTCAAGAGCTGGATGGCGTTCATTTCGCGTCTCCTTCAGCCTGGATGTTGATCTGTTGATCGAGAAGTTGGCGGATGGCGGCCAGCTCATCGGCGCTGGCCTTCGTCGCCGAGAGGGCCTGCATCATCAGCTTCGACGGCGAGCCGCCGAAGGCGCGGTCCATCAGATCGCCGATCAGCTTGCGCTGCGTCCGCTGCTCGCTCTCGCTCGACGAGTAGACGTGGGCGCGCTGCGACTCGTCGCGGACGACCAGACCCTTGTCGGTCATGATCTGCAGGAGCTTGAGGACCGTCGTGTACCCGGTGTCCTGCGAGCTGCTCAGCTCGTCGTGGACTTCCCGGACCGTGCTGGGGCCGCGTTCCCAGAGCACGCGCAGGATCGCCAGCTCGGCGTCCGTCGGCCTGGGGGCGTTTTTCGGGGTCTCTTTATCGGATGCCGATTGAACCATAGTTCGTGTCTCCGTCTGTGAGTACGGAGAGACTATACGAAAGGTTTCGTAACGTCAACGAAAGATTTCGTAGGAAGCACGAAAACGGTCCTGGCCAGAGGGGAAGCGAGCGTTTCCGGCTCGTAGTACCTCAGAAGAATGGACCCGAACAGGTCGGGGTTCGCGGCGGCGAACTCGTCGAACGTGGCCGCCGCCTCAGGGCGCTCGGCCATGCGCTCGTGAATGAGGAAAATGAAGGCGTAGGTGATGGTCTCGTGGTACTTGCCGCTCGCGCCGAGGCTCCCCGCGTAGCGCTTGAGAGATGCGATGAAACGGGGCAGTGCCTCGAGGAGCGGCTCCTCGGACAGATAGAGCCAGGCCAAACGGACATGCGCGCGGTGATCGAACGCCTCCGAGGGGAGCGTGCACGACTCCAGCGCGGCCACGAAGGAGCGATCGTCCATCACTTCTTCCTCGCGCTCTTGGCCTCGGTCAGCCGATGGCTGGCGCTGGCATCCAGGTCGAGACCGTAGATCTTCTTCAGCTCCGCGATCTTCTGCAGCGACTCCTTCCCGAACGGCGCCTTCCCCTCGAAGGCATGCAGCACGATGCCCTCCAGCAGATCGCCCAGCGACATGTCGTGCACCTCGGCCAGCCCCTTGAGCACCTTCACCAGCCGCTTCTCCATCCGCACGCCGGTCTGGATGCGTTCCACGGGGATCTCTTTCGTTGCCATGGTGAGATGGTACATATGTACCACGGTGCCGTCAAGCGAAAACCCAGTCGGCGGTCGGCGGTCCGCTTCGCTCGCGGTCGGCAGTGGAGAGGACGACGGAAAGCAACGCGCGGGCGTGGGCGGTTCTACTGCCGACCGCCGACTGCCGACCGCCGACTCTCTTCTCTCCCGAGCACCTGCCCGATCCTTGCGTCCTTCTCGCGCCAGATCTGTTCGATCCATTGCTTGAAGTGCTCGCGGGCGGGACCGGGCTCGGTGATGGCGTCGGAGCGGAACTCCTCCGGCACGTCGATGCGGCGGGCGATGACGCGGATCCAGGGCACGCGGTTGCGGACGAAGTCCCACATGGAGATGTCAGGTGTCGGATAGATGATCGTGATGTCGTACAGCGCGTCGATCTGCTCGGCCAGCGAGGCCAGCACGAAGCCGATGCCGCCCACGCGCGGGCGGAGCAGGAACCGGTACGGCGACTCCTGGTCCTCGTGCTTCTCGCGCGAGAAGCGCGTCCCCTCCACATAGTTGAGGATGGAGACGGGGAGATGGCGGAAACGGCGGCAGGCCAGGCGCGTCGTCTCCAGATCGCGGCCGCGCTTCTCCGGATGCTGCGCCAGATACTCCGGCGTATAGCGGCGCATGAACGGGAACCCCAGCGCCCACGCCGCCTGCCCCGCGAACGGCGCCCAGGCCAGCGTGTGCTTGAGAAAAAAGCGGATGAACGGCGCGCGCAGATGAAACGCCCGCAGCACCGCGAAGATGTCGATCCAGGAGATGTGATTGCTGATGACCAGATAGTGCTCGTCGCGCCGCAGGCCCTCCACCCCCTCGATCTCCCAGCGCGTGCTCAGAAAGAGATCAAAGATCACGTCATTGCAAGCCACCCAGCGCTCCGCCAGCCACGGCAGCGTGCGGATCACCTTTCGCCGCAGCTCGCCGAAGGTCAACAACTTGACCAACCCCCCGCCGAGGACGAACGTCCCCCAGAAAGCGAGGTTCAGAGCCAGGCAGATGGCGATGGCAAGCGCGCGCAGCATGAAGCGATCCGATAACCTACCATGTCCCCATGTTCACCATCCCCGAACCTGCCACGGCACAGCAGATCATCGCTACCCTCCAGCGCGTCGAGGAAGAAAGCGTCGCCTACTGGAGCGCATTCGAGCCGGCCACGTTCTTCGCCAAAATCGACGGCCACTGGTCCCCGGCCGAGAACGTCCGCCACCTCATCAAATCCATCCGCCCCGTCACCAAAGCCCTCGGCGTGCCCCGCCTCGTGCTCTGGTTCAAATTCGGCAAATCGCGCCGCAGCTCCCAACCCTGGCCCGAGATCCAGGCCCGCTACCGCGGCCTCCTCGCCGCCGGCGCTGACGCCGGCCGCTTCGCCCCCTCGGAGCGCGAGGAGCCCGACCCCGAAGCCGGCAAGGCGCGGATCATGGGGCAGTTCGTTCAGGTCAATCGTGAGCTCCGCACGGCGATCACGAAGTGGCCGGATCCGTCACTTGATCGGTATCAACTGCCGCATCCGCTGCTCGGGAACTTGACGCTGCGGGAGATGTTGATTTTCACGGCGTACCACCAGACGCATCACCTTGATGGAGTGAAGCGGCGGCGCGGCGAACTGCACGGTGAATGATCCTGCCGCTCATGCTTCCTCCGCTCGAAGACGATCCGCGGTTTCACGAAGCTCTCCGCCACTTCGACGCAGGCGACTGGCTCGAGGCCAGCGATTTGTTCGAGGAGCTCTACTTCGAAGCCGTTCGTGATGAGCTGCCGCTCGTGCGCGTGCTCCTCCAGATCAGCACCGGCATGCATCACATCGCGCGCGGTCAACGACGGGCGGCACGGGAGCGGTTGGAGGAGGGGTTGCGGGTGATGAGCGAGGTCACGAACGCACGAGGTGTGGATCTCGGTGGTGTGCGCGCGCTGGCTGTGTCCGCGCTGAATGCTCTCTGAACGCGGGAAGGGCCTGCGAAATCGCTGGCAAGTGCTGCGAAATGCTGCCGAGGACAACGAAATCGCAGTCAAGGACAACGAAATCGTTGTCAAGGCCAAGGAAATCGTTGCCAAGACCAAGGAAACCGCTGCCAGTGACAGGGAAATCGTTGCAAACGGAAGGCGTGTCTGTTCATTTACGTGGGCCAACCGTGCATCTGCAAGGTTCAACTTGCATTTGCAACGCGGGACCGCTCATTTGCAACGGTCGGCCGTTCATTTGCCAGGTCACGCTTGCATTTGCAAGGGGTGGTCGTGGCGACGCGCTCTGAGCCTCTGCGCCTGTGAGCCTCTGCCCCGCGAGACCTACTCGTCCTTCCTCTGCGCCGGCGGCGTAATCCCCTCCGGTGTCTTCTTCTCGTACAGCTCGCGCACGCAGCCGAGGTGCTCGAGGACTTTTTCGCGGTCGACGCCGGCGGTGTTGCCGCGGCCTTCGACCCAGGACTGGGTGCATTCGCCGCAGCAGGGGCCGTTGGCGTCGATGACCATGCGGCAGTGGCATTCGCCGGCGGTGAGGGCGCATTGGCGGCAGGCGGGTTTGACGCAGCAGTCGTAGAGGCCGTTGGCTTTGAGCTCGGCCTGGAACTTGTCGAGCTCGGAGATGAGGAGGGCCTGTTTCATCGACAGCGGCTCGTTGTCGAAGGCGGCGGCTACGGCGGGGTTGAGAGGCGGTGCAGCCTCGCGCACGGCGGTCTCGGAGCGGGTGGTGTTGACGTCGGCGCCGGAGTGTTGGGCCTTGTAGGCGGCGCAACGCGAGAACAGCAGTACGGCCAGCACTGCGAATGCGAGTCGTTTCATGAGGGGTCTCCCGGTGACGCGGCGATTGTAAGGCGGAACATGCCCGCCGCGGCCAGCGCGCCGAGGAACACGAATAGTCCGGCTCGCCAGTCGGGCTCGCTCCAACCGCCGAAGTCGAGAGCGGTCGCCGCTGCGCCGAGGAGCAGGCCGGCGGCGATGGAAACGGAAAGTTCACCGGCCCAGGCGGGACGGCGCCGCCAGGGAGCCATCCTTGCAAAGAGGAACGCGGCGACCGAGGTAACGATCCAAAGCGCGATGCCCATGGCGGGGATTATCGCGCGCCCGGTGAGCTTGCATGGAACTCGCAAGAGGCCGGTTCCCGAGGAGAAGACCGATGCTCGAGACGCGATCGAACAGCCAGACCCAGAACAAGATCCTCGCGATCGAAGACGATCCTGAAGTGCTCGCGCTCTACAAGTCGTTTCTGCAGAAGCGCGGCTACGAGGTCCTCTCCGCGACCGGCGCCATCGAGGGGATGAACCTGCTCAGCGCCAACCCGGATACCCGCCTCATCCTGCTCGACCTCAACCTGCCCGGGATGAGCGGCGAGGAATGGATCCACTGGTATCAGAACCAGGGCAAGCGCACGCCCGTGGTGGTGGCCTCAGGGAAGGGGGACATCCTCACCATCACCAAAGGCAACGCCATGACCGCCGCCCTGACCAAGCCCTTCCACATGGAGGAACTGCAGGAACTGATCGAAGTGCTGCTCGCCGACGACTGGCATGAGCAGGTGAGTGTGGATAAGAAGCTGCATTGACCGGGGGGAGTCGCAGAGTCGCAAAGTCTCAGAGTCTCAAAGGACGTGGCAGTCACACCCTTTGCGACTTTGAGACTCTGCGACTTTGAGACTCTCAGCCCCGGTCCCCGTCCTGTCCGATCGCTTCGACCGGGCAGTTGTCCATCGCGTCCTTGCAGAGGGTCTCCTCCTCGGGCGTCTCCGGTTGTTTGAAGACGTAGGAGAAGCATTCCTCGTCGTTTCTCGTGAAGTTTGCGGGCGCGGTTTCACGGCAGAGGTCGCAGTCGATGCATTGCGTATCGACGTAGTAGCGGCCTTGCTGTTGTCCGGGAACTTTATCGTGGGGATCGGCCATTGTCTGAGGGGCGAGCGGATTCTATGCAAATCAGCGTCAGCCGCAACAAACCAGGAGGTTGTATGAAAAGATTTCTCTTCAGCTTGATCGTCATCGCCTGCGCCATGAATAGTTTCGCGCAGGCACCACCCGTGGCGTGGGAAAGTGTCAGCGTGAGCGGGACCGGGCGCTCCAGCGTCACCCCCGACCGCTTCTCCTTCAACGTCGGCGTGCAGACCGTCGGCAACACCGTCGACGATGCCGTGTCGCAGAACAACAAGCGCGTGGCCGCGGTCCTGGCGGCGCTCAAGGCCGCCGGCGCGCAGGAGAAGGACATCCAGACGTCGAACTTCAACATCTATCCGCAGCAGAACTATCAGGAAGGCAAGCCGCCGCAGATCCTCGGCTATCAGGTCACGAACAGCGTCACGGTGCGCAGCTCGAAGGTGGCCGATGCCGGCCGGCTCCTCGGCGTGGCCATCGCCGCGGGCGTGAACACTTCGTCCGGGATCAACTTCGAGGTGGCTGATCAAACGCGCGGCCGCGACCAGGGCCTGCAGGCGGCGTTCAACGACGCCAAAGCCAAGGCCACAGTGCTGGCGAAGGCGGCCGGCCGGACCCTCGGGCGCGTGCTCACCGTGAATGAAGGGACCTACTCCGCGCCGCCTCAGCCGTATCCGGTCCAGCGCATGGCCATGGAGGCCCGCGCCGACGTGCCGATCGAATCGGGGACGCAGGAGCAGACGTACACGGTGTCGGTGACCTTCGAATTGCGCTAAGCGGCTCGGCTCGTTTCCCACCAATTCCGGCACCTTCATTGCTTTGAATAACCAGTGAAGGAGGCTGCATGGAAAATCGCGATAAAGAGCGAATGAGTCAGCGAACCAACTCGAAGGAGGAAATGGAACGCCAGCAGAAGAAGAGTCCCAGCGCCGAGTTCAGCCAGAATCCAGAAGGAGGAAGCATGCGCAACCGTGACGACAAAGGAATGACGAACATCGACCGAAGCAGCAACAGCGAAGTGAACGAATCCAGCCGCCGCCCCGGCAGCAGCTACGACTCGTCCACGGGCCGGTCGGGCTCGCCGGGCAGCAACAAGAACAGCGGTTCCGATCGACTGCGCGATGACGACTCCAGGCACAGCGACAACTCCGGTTCCATGGGCGAGCCCAAGGACAGACACTTCTAACCATGACGTACGGTGAATGAACGGAGGGCCGCGCGACGCGCGGCCCTCGGGTTTTCAACTCTGAGCGCAGCGAAGAGTCAAGTGAGCACCTGCGTAGATTGGCCTATTGGACGAGTAAGCTCCGAGGAACGCTGGCCGCTGATGCGAACCTGACCCTTCGTCGCTTCGCTCCTCAGGGTTATGATCAGACGTCCATGTCCGAGATCACGATCGCGCCTGCGACGGCTGCCGACCTCGAGCCGATCAAAGAGCTGCTCCTCGCTGCCGGCCTGCCCACCGCGGGAGTCGACGATCACTGGAAGACGTTCATCGTGGCGCGAGAGGGCGGGAAGCTCGTGGCGTGCGGCGGCGCCGAGGCTTATCAATTCGCGGCGCTGATCCGCTCGGTGGCCGTGAGTCCGGAACATCGCAGCCAGGGCCTCGGCCGGCGCATCGTCCGCCAGCTGCTCGACCGCCTGGCCTCCCGCGGCCTGCGCGAGTTCTACATCCTCACCACCACCGCGGAAGCGTACTTTCGCAAGCGCGGCTTCAAGACCATCGACCGCGACGAAGTCCACCCCCAGCTCCTCTCGTCTCGCGAGTTCCAGGACGCCTGCCCGGAGAGCGCGGTCTGCATGCGGCTGGTGATGCTTGCTTAATTCAGAGGGCAGAGCGCAGAGCGCAGAGGGCAGAAGAGAACTGCCCGGCTTTTTTGCTTCTGCGCTCTGCCCTCTGCGCTCTGCCCTCTGATGATCTTCGACGCCCACATCCACGTCCAGCCCTGGCAGATGGTCAAGCCGGAAGTGCTGGCCATGATCGACGACCCGTCGCATGCGAATGCGAAGGATGTGCTTTCCTCGCCGGACAGTCTGCTGCGCTTTCTCGATGCGGAAGGAGTGGACCGGGCGTGCTGCATCAACTACGTCTCGCCGGACGTGATGGGGTTCACGCGCGAGGTGAATGACTGGATTGCGGCGTTCACGCGTGAACATCGCGACCGGCTGGTGCCGGTGGGCTCGGTGAATCCGCTGCACGAGATGGACGTGCGCGCCGAGATCCGGCGCGTGCTCGATCTCGGGATCGGCATGATCAAGATCCATCCACCGCATCAGCTCTTCTCGCCGAATGCCTATCGCGGCGAGCTGTGGCAACTGGCGGAGATCTATCGCGAATGCGAGGAGCGCGGTGTCCCGGTGATGTTCCACACCGGCACCTCGATCTTCCCCCGCGCGCGCAATGTCTTCGCTGACCCGATGCCGATCGACGACGTAGCCATCGACTTCCCGCGGCTGACGATCATCCTCGCCCACGCCGGCCGCCCGCTCCACGGCGAGACCGCGCTCTTCCTGGCCCGCCGCCACAAAACCGTCCACCTCGAGATCTCCGGCATCCCGCCCAAGACCCTCCCGCGCTACGTCCCGCGTCTGGCGTCCATGGCGGACAAAGTCTTGTGGGGGACGGATTGGCCCTCGCCGGGCGTCGTGTCGATGCGGCGGAACGTCGAGGACTTTCGTGCGTTGGGGTTGGGGGCAGAGGTCGAAGAGAAGGTGTTGTGGGCTAATGCTTCACGCCTCTTCCAATTCTGAACGAAGCGAAGAATCAATTTAGCATCCACGACGCCTGAGGCCAGCTCGGCGCAGGTGCTAACTTGATTCTTCGTCGCTACGCTCCTCAGAATTCGGGGAGAACCACACCCACGCGACGCAAAGCCTCGAACGATCCCACGTCCGACCAGTCGAAGTCCCCGCGTATCGTCGCCACATGCGCGGATTTCTCCATGAGCGCGTAGTCGATGGAGATGGAGGGCATGGTTTCGTAGTTGGCTTCGCTCACGCTCGCAACGTCGGGCGCGTGGGCGAGGAGCTCGCGGCGGAAGACTTCCGAGCGCCAGACGAACATGCTGGCGTTCCAGGCGTAGTTGCCGGCGCGCAGGAACTCTTCGGCGCGTTCGCGGTCGGGCTTTTCCTTGAACGAGCGGACGCGCAGGACGTCGTTCTCCAGAACTTCGCCGATCTCGAGATAGCCGTAGCCGGTGTTCGGTTCCGTCGGCTCGATGCCGATCGTGACCAGCTCGTCATGCGACTCCGCGAAGGCATAGGCGCGGTCGAGCACGCGGGCGAACTCGGGCTCGTCGCCGATGAAGTGGTCGGAGGCGAGGAAGGAGACCGTGCATGGGCCGATGCGGTCTTCGATGGCGAAGGTGCAGAGGGCGATGGCGGGGGCGGTGTTGCGGCGGGCCGGTTCGGTGAGGACGTTCTCCGGCGGCATCTGCGGGAGATGCTCGCGGCACTTGGCGGCATACTGATCGTTCGTCGAGACGTAGATCGATTCCGGCGGCAAGAGGCGTCTGGCGCGGGCGAACGTCAGCTGCAGCAGCGACTGTCCGTCAAACAGCTTCAGGAACTGCTTCGGGTTCTCGTCCGAGCTCAGGGGGCGGAGGCGTGTGCCCGCTCCGCCGGCCAGGATCACGGCGGCGCGCTTCATTTTTCCGGTTTCTTTGACGTCGTCGGCCATAGGCGCGCGCATTGTAGAGCCAACGATGAACGAGGAACGAGGAACGATGAGGATACTTGCGCGTTCATCGTTCATCGTTCATCGTTCATCGTTCGATGCCGCCTGACACGACCCCTCACGCCACCAACGAGCTCCTCCGCAAGTCCCTCCACATCGCCTTCGGCTTCGGCGCGTTCGCGTTGAAGTGGCTGTCGTGGGAAGTGGCGGCCATGGTCTGCGTGGTGGCCATCGTCTCGAACTGGCTCGTGCTGCACCGGCTCGTCGGCCGGACGGTGTCGCGGCACGAGCGCGGGTACGACGCCGGAATCGTGTTCTATCCGGTGGCGGTCCTGCTGCTCATCCTGGTGTTCCGCCATCAGCTGCACTTCGCGGCCATCGGCTGGGCGTTGCTGGCGTTCGGAGATGGCGTGGCTACGCTGGCGGGGAAAGGGATGGGCGGTGCGAAGCTGCCGTGGAACCGCGACAAGTCCTGGGCCGGTCTCATCGCGTTTTTCATCGCCGGCGGCGCGATGGGCATCGCCGTCGCGTACTGGCTCGACTACCGCGAGCCGGTGGTGGTGCTGATCGCGGCGCTGGCGGCGGCGATCACCGAGTCGCTGGCGCTGGCGATCGACGACAACCTCACCGTTCCTTTCGCGGCCTCGGTGGCGCTGATCATCGCCGGCATCGAGGTGATCCAGCCGTTCAGCGTCTGGCCGCAGACCACGACCTGGCTGATCGTCAACGGCGTGCTGGCGCTGGCCGGTTACTTCACGCGCAGCGTTTCGTTTTCCGGCGCCATCGGCGGATGGGTCCTCGGCGCGATCCTCATCCTCGGCGCGGGGTGGCCGCTCTACGTCGCGCTGCTGGTGTTCTTCGTGATCGGCACCACGGCTACGAAGCTCGGCTACGCGCGCAAGGCGCGGCTGGGGCTGGCGCAGGAAGGGGGCGGGCGGCGCGGCTTCAGCCATGCCTTCTCGAACGTGGGCGTGGCCGCGATCTGCGCCATCGCCGTGTCGCGCCTTGGGCGCTCCGTGCATCCCTCGGCGGTCGAGATCGAGCTGCTGCCGATGTTCATGGGCATCGCCGCGCTGGCCACCGCGGCCGCCGACACAACCGCCTCCGAGATCGGCCAGCTCCTCGGGCGACGGGCATTCCTGCCGCTCACGCTGCGGCGGGTGCCGGTGGGGACCGAGGGGGCGGTCTCGGTCGAGGGGACGCTGGCGGGAGCGATGGCCGGATTTGTGGTCGCGCTCGCCGGATCGGCGGCCGTCGGACAACTGTTCGCAGACCTCCTTCCATTCGCATGGGGTATGGTGCTGCTCCTGACGCTCTGCGCTTTCGCGGGGTCGTATCTCGAGAGCGTCGCGGGAAGTTGGAATCGGAAGCGCATGAAGCCGGTGCCGAACGGCGTCCTGAACTTTTTCAATACGGCGGCCGGCGCGCTGTTGATGTATTTCGCATGGCAAATCAAACACTGAAAAAAGTCGTCATCGTCGGCCGGCCGAACGTCGGCAAGTCGACCCTGTTCAATCGTCTGGCCGGCAAGCGCCGGGCCTTGACGCACGATCTGCCGGGCATGACCCGCGATCGCCTCTCCGACATCGTCGAGCTCGACGACGGCCGGAAGTACGAGCTCACCGACACCGGCGGTCTCGAGTACGGCGACTCGCCGATGTCGGCCTTTGCCGGCGAGATCAAGGACCAGGCGCAGCGCGCCTTGCGCGACGCCGACTTCATCCTTTTCGTCGTCGACGGCGCCGCGGGCTTGCTGGCCGAGGATCGCGAGATCGCGCAGGACCTGCGTTCCGAGGCGGCCAGGACCGTGCTCATCGTCAACAAGACCGACCGCAAAGACGCCGAAGCGGCGGCGCCCGAATTCTGGGAGCTCGGGTTCGACCGGATGATGCCGTTGTCGGCCGAGCACGGCCATGGGCTCGATGACCTCATCGACGCCATCTCCGAGATCGTGCCCGCTCAGGAAGAAGAAGCAGAAGAAGACGATGCGATGGCGCCGATCCGCGTGGCCATCATCGGCCGCCCGAATGTCGGGAAGTCTTCCCTCTTGAACAAGCTGACGCAGGACGAGCGGGCAGTGGTCTCGCCGATCTCCGGCACGACGCGCGACGCCATCGACTCCGAGATCGTGCGCAACGGCCGGCGCTACCTGCTCATCGACACGGCCGGCATCCGGCGCAAAGGCAAGACGCACGACGAGGCGGAGAAGCTGGCCGTGATCTCGGCGCGCAAGGCCATCGAACGGTGCGAGATCGCGCTGGTGATGATCGACGCCACCGAGGGAGTCACGGCCCAGGATGCCACCGTGGCCGGGTACGCCGAGGAGGCGGGGAAAGCGGCCATGATCCTCGTCAACAAATGGGACGCCGACCAGCACGAACAGGACGACTACAAACGCTTCGAAGACAAAGCGCGCCAGATGCTGAAGTTCCTTTCCTACGCCCCTCTGCTGTTCATCTCCGCGAAGACCGGCCGCAACGTCGAGAAGGTCTTCCCGAAGATCGATGCCATCGTCGAGGGCTACCGCCGCAAGTTCCGCACCTCGGAGCTCAATTCCGTGCTCGAACGCGCCGTCAGCGCCCACCAACCCGCCGCCGTGCGCGGCAAACCGCGCCGCTTCTACTACGTTACCCAGCTGAAATCCGCGCCGCCCACGTTCGCCCTCTTCTCGAACGTCGACGAGCCGATGCACTTCTCCTACAAACGCTACCTCGACAACCAATTCCGCGAAGCCTTCAACCTCACCGGCTGCCCCATCCACCTCATCATCCGCGCGAGGAAGGGGATGAAGAAGGAGCAGAGGCGGTGAGACAGAGGGCAGAGCGCAGAGGGCAGAGCGCAGAAGCAGCCCGGCCCCCGCGTCGTCCCATATCTTCTGCGCTCTGCCCTCTGCGCTCTGCCCTCTGGACGTAGAATCCCCCTCGCACCGCCATTGTTGAAAGGCAACGATGAAACCACCCGAAGTCGTGACGCTTACGCCTGGTAAGCGCGTTCTTTTTCTGACCAAGGATCCCGAGCTGATCCGCAGGCAGCTCAGCGGGGAGCTCGATCTGCAGATGAAGGACCTTCGCGTCGAGGATCTGCTCGACGACATCAACACCGACGCCATGACCCCGGCCTGGGTCTGCTTCGACTACAAGCCGGAAGACATCGCCCGCAACGCCTACGCGGGGCTCATCGTCAACGGCGAGCGGCTGTTTCCGCCGGACGCTCTCCGCAACGGCAATTTCGAAGTGATCGTCTCCGGATATCGCAAAGGCGTCGGCAGCTCGCGCGAGACCGCCACGCAGTGCGAAGTCTTCAGCGGCATCAAGCTGGCCGTCGCCGTGTCGTTCGCGCCGATCCACGCCGGCAACAACATCAATCAGGGACTGCTGATGGGGACGCACGAGATGCTCGCGCGTCTGCAGGCCGGCGAGGGCGTGGCGCTGCGCGAGTTTTACGACTCCTACGATCCGATCACGCAGCTGATCATTCAGTGGGGCGGCCTCTTCCCGTTCTCGAAAGCAGTGGCGCGCGGCGATGTGCAACTTCCGGTGCCCCACAATGCGCCACGGCCGATGACGATGGGGGAGAAGATCCTGGCGCGGCACATGCGCGGCGTCGCCGAGGACGCGCGCTACGTGAAGCCCGGCGACGCGGTGGTCGTCGACGTCGACGGCGGCTACACGCACGAGTTCACCACGGCGCAGGTGCACTACTTCCTGTCGCAGGAGTACGGACCGGACTACACCATCACCAACCCGCAGAAGTTCGCCGTCTTCGAGGATCACCTCATCTACGCGGACGAGGTCACCAAGATGCGGCCGTTCATGGACAAGATCCAGACGCTGCGCGACATGCAGCGCGACTACCAGCGCCACACCGCGTGCCGCGATTTCTCAGCCGTTTCTTTAGCAGAGGGGGGCAACGTCTCGCCCGGCATCTGCCACGAGGTGGCGCGCGAATTCATCATCGACCCGGGCGATCTCATTCAGGCCACCGACAGCCACACCTGCATGGGCGGCGTGAACAACGCCCTGGCCTGGGGTGTCGGCGCGACGGAGTACGCCAACCTCGTGCACTCCGGCTTCACCACCGTCGAAGTGTCGGAGTCGATCCGCTTCGAGCTCACCGGCGTGCTGCAGGCGAACGTCACGGCCAAAGACGTGATGCTGCACATCCTCCTGCACTACGCCAAGCCGCAGCTGACGCTCGACCGGATCATGGAGTTCACCGGCCCGGGCGTGCGTACGCTGTCGCTCGACGAGCGCGCCACGCTGGCCAACATGGCCACGGAATGCTCCGCGCGCACGGCCGTCGTCGAGGCCGATGAGAAGACGCTCGAGTGGATCGCGGCCATGCGCCCCGGCATCGACGTCGAATCGCTCCGCGCGCGCGTGGTCTCACCCGATCCCGACGCCGAATACGCGGGGGGCGTACACACCATCGCGCTCGATGAGATCCGGCCCATGGTCGCCCATCCCGGCGATCCCGACCACGGCATCCCGTCCGACCCCACCAACGGCGCGCTCATCGACGACGTCGGCGAGGTGAAGATCGACATCGCCTACGCCGGCTCCTGCACCGCCGGCAAGATCGACGACTTTCTCTTCTACCACCAGGTGGCCAAGGAAGCCGTCGACGCCGGCCTGCGCGTCGCCGACGGCGTGAAATTCTTCATCCAGTTCGGCTCCCAGGCCGTCGAAAAATTCGCCCGCGACAACGGCCTCCTCGACACCTTCCAGCGCGCCGGCGCCACCGTCCTCAACCCCGGCTGCGGCGCCTGCATCGGCTGCGGCCCCGGCGTCTCCGAAACCGGCGACCAGGTCACCGTCAGCGCCATCAACCGCAACTACAAAGGACGGTCAGGACCGGGCAAGTTGTGGCTGGCCTCACCGCTGACCGTTGCCGCGTCTGCGTTCACCGGGACCATCACGGCGTACACGCCGGGGATGTTCGCGAAGGAGAGGGAACTGGCGGGGGTGTAGGGAAGCTACCAGATCGTTTCGACGACGCCGGCGCGACGGATCCGTTCGTCCTTTGTGACGAGCGGGACTCCGTGGTGAAGGGCTGTCGCGATGATGAGTAAGTCTGACGGGTCTCGGAGCGACCCCCACAGATTTGCGGCAGTCGTCGCCACGGCGGTAGTGATTGCGAGGAGCTCGGTATTCGGAAGGCCGATCATGTCATTGAGCCATTCGGACACGGGGCTCGGCAACTCGATTCGATTCCGGCGCGCGAGCAATGCCACTTCGAGGCAACTGATCGCGGACACTCCAACCGAATCGGCATCCAGTGCTTTACGTGCGGCCGTTGAAAGTCGGGAGGGCGCGCCCAGCCACCAGACGAGGGCGTGCGTGTCCGCGACGATCACTTCGCCATGTCCCACTCTTCGGTCGGTTCGACGATGTCGCCGAGAATCTTGACGCCTTCCGCTCGCATCTGTTCGAGCGTCTTTCGTGGTCCGTCGGCGATTGGAATCACCTTCACGAGGGGTTTCCCCCTCTGGGTAACCACGACCTCGACATGGGTTTCTGCAACTTCCTCCGCCATTTCGATGAAATGTGCCTGAGCCTCGGCAGCGGCGACGGTTTTCGACATGACGTAGAAATGGTACCTCGGAACCCAACTACGCGCCGCTGCCTCGCCGCGCGGGCGTGATCACGCGCGCCAAATCCTCCGCGAATTTCACCGCATCCTTCGGCTCGAGCGTGGCAATCGTCACGCGGATAGCCGGCGCTGAGGCGATGCGGTAGCGCTCTCCGGCGCGGACGGCCCAGCCGGCGTGGAGGAGCGCTTGCACGGTGGCGCTTTCCTCGGAGACGGGGATCCAGACGTTGAGGCCGGAGGCGCCGTGGGCGCGGATGCCTCGTTCCGCGAGCGCGCGGAGCAGGGCCTGGCGGCGTTCGGTGTAGATGCGGCCGGCGCGGGCGGGGGTGCGGTCGCGCCAGAGGGCGGCCACGAGGCGTTGCAGGATGTGGCTGACCCAGCGGATGCCGAGGGTCTGGCGTCCTTCGACGCGGGCATGCGTGCGGGTGTCGGAAGCGAGGAGCGCGACGCGCAGGTCCGGCCCGAGGGACTTGGAGACGGAGCGCACGATGGCCCAGGTGGTGCGCGTGCGGTCAATGAGCGTTACGTATTCGGCGCCCGCGACGGCTCCGGCGTGGTCGTCTTCGATGAGAACGAGCTCGGGCCGCGAGGCCAGGACCGCACGAAGCTCGCGCGCCCGGCGCACGGAGAGGGCGGCGCCGGTGGGGTTCTGCGCGCGCGGCGTGACCACGAGCGCTTCGCACGAGCGGACGACCTTCTTGAGTGGCGCAGGAAGGAGTCCCTGGTCGTCGACGGCGACGGCGACTGGGACGAGCGAAAGCGCGCTCAGGAGATCGAGGATGCCGGTGAATGACGGGTCTTCGACGGCCACACGGTCGCCGGGCCGGAGGTGCTCGCGCAGGACGCGCTCGATGCCGTCGAGCGCGCCGCTGACGACGGAGACGTGGTCGGAGGGGATGCCGTCCGCGCGGAACTGCTCGCGCGCCAGCTCGAGCAGCCGCGGGTCGTTGAGCTCCTCGCCGTACAGCCGGGCCACGGATCCGAGGCGGGTGAGGGCCGCGTCGGCGTCGGGGAGCAGGGCAGGGTCGGGATTGCCGTCGGAGAGGTCGCGCACGCCGGCGGGAATGGGGACCTCGCGCGGAGTGGCGATGGGCGGCGCCGGCCGGACGCGTGTGCCGCGCCGTCCATCGGCAGCCACGACGCCGCGGTCCTGCAGCAGCCGGTAGGCCACGGCCACCGTGGCCGGGCTCACGCCCAGTTGCGCGGCGGCGTTGCGCACCGGCGGCAGGAGCGCACCGGCTGGGAGCTTGCCGCTGGTGACCGCTCCCTCGACGGACGCGGCGATATTGACGGAGGTGGAGCCACTGAGGTAGTTTTGTACTGCCATCGCTACAGGATTGTACTAGCACATATGATCGAATACAAGAACACACCTGATCTCGACGTCGATCTCGCACACGATCTCTACGTCTCCTCGACCCTCGGCGAGCGCCGGCCCGTGGACGACCGCGAGCGCTTCGCGGCCATGATCCGGAACGGCAACCTCACCATCACCGCCTGGGACGGCGACCTGCTCGTAGGCATCTCCCGTTCCGTCACGGACTGGGCCTGGATGACCTATCTGGCCGACCTGGCCGTGCGCGTTTCGCATCAGCGGCAGGGCATCGGCAAGGAGCTGATGCGCCGCACGCAGGAAGCGGCGCCGCAGGCCAGGCTGCTGCTCCTGGCCGCGCCGGCCGCGCGCGAGTATTACCCGCACGTCGGCTTCACCCACATGCCGCACGCCTGGTGGCTGCAGCCCGAGGAGAGGATCACGCCATGACCGAACAAGCCCTTCCTGTTTCCGACCGCACGCGCGTCCGCCGCCTGGCCGAGCGCGGCCGCTACGAGACCGAGACCATCCACGCCATCCTCGACGAAGCGCTGATCTGCCACGTCGGCTTCGTGGTCGACGGGCAGCCGGTGGTGATTCCGACCATCCACTGGCGCGAGGGGGACACGCTCTACTTCCACGGCTCCGCGGCCAGCCGCATGCTGCGCTCGCTGCGCGACGGCGTCGATGCCTGCGTCACGGTCACGCTCCTCGACGGCCTCGTCCTGGCGCGGTCGGCCTTCCATCACTCGATGAACTACCGCTCGGTGGTCGTCTTCGGAAAAGCGCGCGAAGTGCGGGAGGACGAGAAGGTGCGCGTGCTCGACTCGCTGGTCGAGCATGTCGTGCGGGGACGCTCGAAGGAAGTGCGTGCGCCGAATCTCAAGGAGTTGCGCCAGACGCTCGTCCTGGCGCTGCCGATCGACGAAGCGTCCGCAAAAATCCGCACCGGCGGTCCGGTCGACGACGAAGAGGACTACGCGCTCCCGGTGTGGGCGGGGGTGCTGCCGCTGACGCTCACGCCGGGAGAACCGGTGGCAGATCGCGGGGTTACGGGGGAGGTGCCGGGGTATGTGAGGGAGTACACGCGCGGATAGCTGTTGAGCTGTTGAGCTATTGGGCTGTTAAGGGGAACGGTCGCCGGTCTCCCCTCAATCGCTCAACAGCTCAATCGCTCAACAGCTTCGTCTCACCGCGACCAGGGCGGTACCACCCCGTTCATGCGCGCGTACGCAACCGACTGTCCGAGGTGCTCATGCAGGTGGCTGAGGATCGTCACTAGCACGCCGCGGTAGGTGGTCTGCGTTCCGAGCATCTTCACCGGTTTCTCCAGATCGCCGGCGGCGTTGACGGCGCTGCGCAGGTGATCGAACGATCGTTTGAGCTCGGCGATGACGTCGGCTTTCCTGGTGACGATCTTCTCGATGTCTCCGTTCATCTTCGGAGGGTCCATGCCCAGGAAGGTGGAGAGGAAGTAATTTCCTCCGGCCACGTGCATGAACACTTCGCTGATGGAGCGGACGTCGGCGGCCGGACGCCAGCTGTACTTCTCGGCTGGGATCGACTCGGCCAGGTCGATGATCTTTTCCTGCACGTCATCGAGGTTCGTGAAGAACTCGGGCTTGAAGCCCTGGTCCTTGGCGGCCGGTTGCGGTTTTGCGGCGGCTTTCGGCGCGTTCTGCGTCGCGGCGAAGGCGAGCGACGGGACAGCCAGGGCAACGAGGAGCGATCGGAACAGTTTCATCTGCATTGGATTTTAGTCGCGGCGGATGTTGGCGAGCAGTGAATTATCGGGCGCGAAGATGACGTTCTTCGGCCGTTTGGGCACCTTCCTGGTGATGCTTTCCTTGTCCTGCTTGTTGACGAAGTAGAGGTAGGCGGCGGTGCCGCCGTCGAAGTCGACGCGGATGGGGATGATGGTCATGAAGCCGGCCGGCACGCCTCGGCGATCGACGTTGATGGTGACGTCGTAGCCACCCTCGGCCTGCTTGACGTCGGAGCTCCAGCGGTACGACGGGATGTCGCCGCCGTAGATCCAGGCGTCGAAGAACCAGCTCCAGTCGCCGGGTGCGTCGCGCTCGATCACGCGCTGAAAATCGGCGGTCGAGGCGGCCTTGCCGCTGTACTCGTGGACGAAGTCGCGCAGCACCTTGATGAACAGATCGTCGTTCTGCGTCCTGTACCGCAGCAGCATCCGCAGCATGTGCAGCACGAGCGGAGCCTTGTGATACGTCTGGATCGTGTATCCGCCCGGGATCTCGGTCGTCGAGGCGCGAAAGCCGTGGCCGATCGGGCCGACGCGGCCGCGGTGCGCGGAGTTGAACTCGATGAGCCAGGGCCGGTTGAACTTCGAGAAGCCGCCGGAGAAGTTCCCCTTCACGATGCCGTCGTAGGAGCGGAGGATCTCCTCGAAGTAATCGCCGCCGCCTTTGACCGTTCCCTCGACGAACATCATGGCCGCGTACTCCGCCAGCGCCTCGCTGAGCCACTGATCGCGATAGGACTGCCAGCCCACCTTGTGGCCGAACCATTCGTGGGCCACCTCGTGTGCGCGGAACAGCTCCGACGCGCCGGGGTGCTCGCCGGTGAACGTGTATTCGCTCATGTGCAGGAAGCCGTCGAAGGCCTGCCCATGCCCGGCGGCGATGTTGGTGACGTAGAAATTGCCGCCCGGGAGATCGATCTTGTCGTCGAGCATGCCCTGGAAGAACTGCATGCTGTTGGCGACGTCGGCGGCGACGTTGCGGACCTTGTTCGTGTTGCCGAACTGAAAGTTGGCGCCGAACGAATGGATCGCGGGGATGCCGGCCACTTCCAGCTTCACTTCCTGGAAGCGGGTGGAAGTGGAGAAGGTGATCATCTTCGCCGGCCGGTCGATGATCCAGACGCTCGTCTCCGTCTTGTCGTCCTCGCGCCGGCTCTCCATCCGGCCCATCGAGCGCAGCTCGTTCTTCTTGTGGACGGTCAGCTCGAGCCGGGCCGTGTGCCGCTGTTCGTGCCCATCCGAGACGGTCGGGTACCAGACGCCGCCCGGTGCGTAGTTCGCGGTCTCGTAGATGTATTCGAAGCGTACCTGCTGTTTTTCGCCCTGCTTCAGCGGTTCCGGGAGGACGACCACGATCGAGCCGTCCCAGATCTTGCCGTCGAGCTTCATGGCCCGCTTGCCGATGTGATCGCGGTAGACGACCAGCTCCTCGCCCGTTGCCGAGAAGGCCTTGACCTCGCGCGCCATCGACGCCAGCTCCAGCTCCAGCGCCGACACCGAGGGGGCGAGTCCCAGGAACGTCGACGTGACGGTGTAGTCGCCGTCCAGCGTCCGCTGCCGGCTCTCGCCGACATCGCCGAAGCGGCCGTGTTTCGTCAGGTCGCCCTTGATGTCCATGTGCTCCAGAGACACGAGCGCGCTTTGCCGCGGGCCCGGCCGGCCGTCCTTCTGGCGGTCTTCGGGACGGTCGAGGCTGATCCACGCCTCGGGAAGGACCGGTCCGTATCGCACGATGGAGATCTCTTCGGTGCTGGCGCCGTCGTAGTCATAACGCAGCCAGTCGAAGTCGGCCGTGTTCATGTCGGCGATGATGCGCGGCGTTCCGTTGAGCAGCGCCGCCAGGATGCGCGCGTCGGCGTCGTCGCGCAGCTCGACGAGCCAGGTCTCGTGACGCTTGGCCGCCACCGGCGCCGGCGAGTACCCGGCGGGGGCGGGCGCGGGCGGAAAGAGATCGAGGATGGCGCGATCGGTGGTGCGCAGGACGAGCTGCGTGATCGGCTGGTCGAGCGCCGTGAGCGTGCTGAACTTGTCGGGCACGAAGCGCCGCAGCTGCGCCAGCTCGTAGCGGTCGGGGATGTTCATCACGAAGCGGCCCTGACCCTCGAAGAGAATGCCGGTTACGGTGCCGTCTGCGAGCGGCTCCATGACCCGCACCGTGCCGGACTGCAGCGTCCACGTCGCCGTGTCGCGCGTGATGGTGATGCCGCCGGGCGGGACCGGTACGGGCTGTGCGAATTGCCATCGCTGCAGGCGGGCGTAATCGGTTTTCGGGTCCACCGCTCCAAGGGCGGGCGGTGCGAGCGTTGCCAGCGCCATGACGGTGACGGCGAGCAGCACGGAACCATGGCGCATGAGAGTCTCCCGGGGAATGTTATTCGGACGCGACGCGAGGTTAGCACACGCTGTTACCGTGAGATAGAATCCGCCGCCTCAGCGTCCCCAGCGCGACGCTTTTGGCACCCTTCCGAAACAAAGACATCGAGGAGCAGACCGAATGGATTTCCGCCTCACCGACGAGCAGTTGCAGATCCAGCAGATGGTGCGTGATTTCGCCGAGAGCGAGATCAAGCCCCACCTCGCAGAATGGGACGAGGCGCAGCACTTCCCGGTCGACACGTTCAAGCGCGCCGGCGAGCTGGGGATGCTCGGCGTCACCATGCCCGAGGAGTACGGCGGGGCCGGACTCTCGTACATCGACTACGTGAATGTGATCGAAGAGCTCGGCGTCATCGACAGCGGTTTCGCCCTCAGCGTGGCCGCGCACAACTCCCTCGGCAGCGGCCACATCTATCTGGCCGGCAACGCAGATCAAAAGAAGAAGTGGCTCCCCAAGCTCACCTCGGGAGAGTGGATCGGCGCGTGGGGTCTCACTGAGCCCGGCTCCGGCAGCGACGCCGGCGGCCTGCGCACCACCGCGGTCCGGGACGGCAACGACTGGGTGCTGAACGGCACGAAGAATTTCATCACCAACGCCACCTACGCCGACATCTCGGTCGTGCTGGCGGTCAATGACCGCGAGGCCAAGAAGGGCGTCACGGCCTTCGCGGTGGAGATGGACCGCAACGGCATCCGTCCCGGCAAGAAAGAGAACAAGCTCGGCATGCGCGTCTCCGACACCGCCGAACTGATCCTGGAAGACTGCCGCGTCCCGAACGAGAACGTCCTCGGCGAGGTCGGCTACGGTTTCGTCGACGCCATGAGAGTGCTCGACGGCGGACGCATCTCCATCGGCGCGCTGGCCGTGGGCATCGCCCGCGGCGCCTACGAAGCCGCGCGCGACTACTCGAAGCAGCGCCAGGCCTTCGGCAAGCCGATCTCGGACTTTCAGGCCATCCAGTTCATGCTGGCCGACATGGCCACGGAGATCGACGCCGCGCGCCTCCTGTGCCACCGCGCCGCCACCGTGAAAGACGCCGGCGAGAAGGTCACCCAGTTCTCCGCCATGGCCAAGCTCTTCGCCTCGGAAGTGGCCGTGCGGGCCACCGAAAAAGGCGTGCAGATCTTCGGCGGCTACGGCTTCGTCAAAGAGTTCCCCGCCGAGAAGTACTACCGCGACGTCAAGCTCTGCACCATCGGCGAAGGAACATCGGAGATCCAGCGCGTCGTCATCGCCCGCAACCTGCTCGCCGAGAAATGAATCAGAGGGCAGAGGGCAGAGCGCAGAGGGCAGAAGTAAGGCCCGCGAACCGCTTCGCGGCCGCTGCTGCGTCTAGTCATCCCGGCCTTTTCCCCTGCCCTCTGCCCTCTGCGCTCTGCGCTCTAACCCCATGACCGATCTCGCTGCAATCACTGCCGGCGTTGCGGCGGGCCGGTCGCGCGCGCTGGCGCAGGCGATCACTCTCGTGGAGTCGCACGATCCGGCCGCGGCGAAGCTGCTCGCGGAGCTGTATCCGAAGACGGGAAACGCGCGGATCATCGGCATCACCGGCTCGCCGGGAGCGGGGAAGTCGACGCTCGTGGCGGCCATGGCCAAGCACTATCGCCGGCAGCAGAAGCGCGTGGGGATCATCGCCGTCGATCCGACCTCGCCGTTCACCGGCGGGGCGATCCTCGGCGACCGCATCCGCATGACCGACCTCTACACCGACCGCGGCGTCTTCATCCGCTCGATGGCCACGCGCGGGTTCCTCGGCGGTCTGGCCAAGGCCACCAACGACGTCGTGGACATCCTCGACGCCGCAGGCTTCGACGTGGTGCTCGTAGAGACCGTGGGGGTGGGGCAGGACGAAGTGGAAGTCGTGCGCACCGTGCAGACCAACCTCGTCGTCCTCGTCCCGGGGATGGGCGACGACATCCAGGCCATCAAGGCCGGCATCATGGAGATCGGCGACGTCTTCGTGGTCAACAAAGCCGACCGCCCCGGCGCCGACAAAACCGTCACCGAGGTGACGATGATGATGTCGCTCGTCGAAGAGCACGGCGACTGGGTCCCGCCCATCGTCAAGACCGTAGCCTCGCGCAACGAAGGCATCGACGAGCTCGACGCCGCCATCGTGAAGCACCACGAATACTCCACCACCTCCGGCGAGCTCGACCGCCGCAACCGCGACCGCGTCCGCATCCGCATCGAGACCCAGCTGAAAGAACGCTTCATGGACCAACTCATCGGGGGCACCATCGCCCGCGAAGAGTACGAACAGCTGCTGGAGGACGTCCTGCGCAAGCGGAACAACCCGCACGATGCCGCGGAGGGGGTGTTGGGGAGGGTGAGGTTCTGACAGCTGCACAGCTACACAGCTACACAGCTGTAGAGCTATACAGCTGTACAGGGGCTCAGAGGCGCAAAGGCTCAGAGCGTTTGCCTGCCGCCCACTCTGAGCCTCTGCGCCTCTGAGCCTTTGCTCCTCCTGTGAAGCTGTGAAGCTATACAGCTGTACAGCTCTCTCCACTACAATCCGCTCGCTCATGAAAAAGACCAAGGACAACGATCAGATGACGCTCGCCGGAACCGAAGAAGCGGAGATTCTCGGACGCCTTTCCGAGCGGGTGGAAAAGGCAGTGGAGACGATTCAGGAGCTCCGCCGCGAGCGCGAGCAGTTGCGGGCGCGCGTCGAGGAGCTCGAGGCCCGCGTCAAGGACAGCGATGAGGCCAGCACGCGGCTGGAGACGCTCGAAGAAGAGCAGGAGCGGTTGAAGAAAGAACGCGGCGAGATCCGGAACCGGATCGAGTCGATCCTCTCGAACCTGGAAGCGTTGGAGACGTCCGAGGAGTAGCCGGCGCACCCCCGTCATCCCGAGCGAAGGCGGTGGGGTGGGCGTGAGCGAAGGGATCTCAAAATGCGAAAACCATGGCCTGTGCCGCGTGCTCCGTATTTTGAGATCCTTTCGCTCACACCCGCCCAGCCGCCTCGCTCAGGATGACGGGGGAGGATGACCATGCGGCGCTTCCTCCTCTCCCTCCTCGGCGCCGCGGCCACGCTGTTCGGCACCGGCGCGTTTCTCGGGTGGTTTTTCTCCGCGCCGAAGTATCGCGGGGAGAAGTCGGATCATTTCGACGGGCGCCGTTTTCACAATCTGCAGATGACGGCGCATGCGGGGTTCTCGGACATGGTCCGGTGGATGACGAACCGGGACGAGGGGCCGTGGCAGAAGTGGCGCGAGATCGAGACGGCTGCTCCACCTCCGCGGCGCGTCGAAGGCGGCGCGTTGCGGGTGACGTGGGTGAACCATTCCACCTTTCTGATCCAGACCGAGGGCCTCAACATCCTCACCGATCCGATCTGGTCGGAGCGCTGCTCGCCGGTGTCGTTCGCGGGACCGCGGCGGCACCACGCGCCGGGGATCCGCTTCGAGGACCTGCCACCGATCGACGTCGTGCTGATCAGCCACAACCACTACGACCACATGGACGCGCCGACGCTGGTCCGCCTGGCGCGAGAGCATCGTCCGCGCATCGTGGCGGGTCTGGGGAACGGGGCGTTTCTCGAAAAGGCACTGCGTCACGAGTCGGTGGATCTCGACTGGTGGCAATCGGCCGGGCTTGCGCCGGATGTGCGTGTCCACGCCGTGCCCGCGCAACACTTCTCGTCGCGCGGGACGACCGACCGCGATGCCAATCTCTGGTGTGGGTTCGTCCTGGAGACGCCGCACGGCCCGATCTACTTCGCGGGGGATACCGGCTTCGGGCCGCACTTCGGCCTGATCCGCCAGCGGTTCGGGGCGATGCGGCTGGCGCTGCTGCCGATCGGCGCCTTCCGGCCGGAATGGTTCATGTGCGCCGTGCACATCTCGCCGAAGGATGCCGTGCGCGCCGCGCAGGCGCTGGACGCGGCGGCATCGATCCCGATGCACTACGCCACGTTCCACCTCGGCGACGACGGACAGGACGAGCCGGCCCAAGTGCTGCGGCAGGAGCTGGCGCGCACACCGGGAGTGCGATTCGACGTGCTCGTGCCCGGCGCGACGTGGACTGCTGACTAGCACTGCAACTTGACGAACCCAATTGAGATCGTTACGTTGTCGCTCATCAATTGAGATTGAGTCTCAATTGCATGAAGAGCGAGGACGGATACTTGCCCCTGCGTAAATTCCTTTTCTGGATCCACCTGGCCGCCGGCGTCACGGCGGGGCTGGTGATCCTGACCATGTCGGTGACCGGCGTGCTGCTGGCGTTCGAGCGGCAGATCGTCGGCTGGGCGGAGCGCGACCTGCGGGCCACGCAATCGGAGGTGACGGGGCGGCCGTTGCCGGTGTCGGCGATCCTGGCCACGGCCGTGGCGTCGTCGCCGGACGCCAAGCCGTCGAACGTCATCGTGCGCTCCGACCCCCGCGCTCCCGTGACCGTCTCCTTCGGCCGCGAGCGCACGCTGTTCGTGAACCGCTACAGCGGCGCCGTCCTCGGCGAGGGGGCGAAGGGCGTCCGCGGTTTCTTCCGGGTCAATCAGGATGTCCACCGCTGGCTGGCATTGAAGGGCGACGGCCGGGACGTTGGGAAAAGGATCACCGGCGTCGCCAACGCCATTTTTCTCTTCATCGTCCTCAGCGGGTTGTACATCTGGATCCCGAAGCGCAAGACCCGCGCGGCGTTCGGCAACCTGGCCTTCTTCCGCCGCGGTCTGCGCGGCCGCGCCCGCGATTTCAACTGGCATCACGTGCTCGGCCTCTGGGCCTTCCTGCCGCTCGTGCTGATCGTCTTCTCCGGCATGGTGATCTCGTTTCCGTGGGCCAGCGCGCTGGTCTATCGCGCATTTGGTGATCAACCGCCCAAGCCGCAGAACAACGAGCGCGAGCGCGGCAAACCCGAGGCCCGCGGAGACAGCCAGCAGCTCGATCGCCTCTGGAACGCCGCCATCGCCAACGCCGCGAACGTCGCGCCGCGCTGGCAGAGCATCAGCACGCGCCTGCCGCTCTCGCCGAAAGGACCGGTGACGTTCGCGCTCGACGAAGGCAACGGCGCGCGTCCCGACAAACGCTCGCAGCTGATGATCGATCCGAAGAGCGGACGCCTCGTCGAGCATAAGACCTATCCGGCCCAGAGTGCGGGCCAGAAAGCGCGCTCGTGGCTGCGCTGGATCCACACGGGCGAGGCCGGCGGCATTGCCGGACAGTTCGTGGCCGCGCTGGCCACCGCCGCGGCCGCCGTCCTGGTGTGGACCGGCCTCGCGCTGGCGCTGCGCCGCCTCCGCCGCTGGCTGCGCGGTCTTTCTGAATCACAAACCAACAACTCAGAGTTGATCGAGGAAGTCGAAGCATGAGTGGACGTCGTTCCAAACAGATCCGCAAGAAGATGGCCGTTGGCGCGCTGGTGGCGTATTCCGCATTCGGGACGCGCGTGGCCGTCGCGGACGAAGCGGCAATCCCCAACACCACCGCGGCGGGAGGTCCGGTCGCGGAGCTGCCGCTGCGCCGCTTCGACATCGCCGCGGGAACGCTCGACGAAGTGCTGGTCGCGTTTGAAAAGGCTTCGGGCGTCGACGTGCGCTACCCGTTCCCGGCCGGCATGCTGAGCCGCATCGGATCGGGCGGCGTATCGGGCACGATGAGCAGCAATCAGGCGCTGGACAAGCTGCTCGACGGCACCGGCATCGACTACCACTTCGACAGCCGCCGCGTCGCGACCATCACGATGCAGCAGATGGTGGAGTCGATCGACGTCGTGTCGAAGGCGGCCGCGGTCTCGTCGCCGAAGTTCACACAGCCGGTGCTCGACACGCCGCGCACGCTGACGGTCATTCCCGACGAGGTCTTCAAGGCGCAGGGAGCGACGACGCTGCGCGACGTGCTGCGCAACACGCCGGGCATCACGTTCCAGGCCGGTGAAGGCGGCGGGGGCCTGCCGGGCGACACGTTCAGCATGCGCGGCTTCAGTTCCGGCAACGACATCACCGTCGACGGCATCCGTGAGGTCGGCGCGTATTCGCGCGACGCCTTCAACATCGATCAGGTGGAAGTGGTCAAGGGTCCCTCCTCGGCGGTGGCCGGCCGCGGCTCCACCGGCGGCTCGATCAACCTGGTGACCAAGACTCCGAAGAAAGAGAGCTTCACGCGCGTCTCGGGCGCCGCGGGCACCGAGAATTACTCCCGCTCCACGATCGACGCCAATCTGCCGCTGACCGCGATCGCCGATTCGGCGTTCCGCATCAACGCCATGTTCGGCGCGTCCGATGTGGCGGGGCGCGACGTCGCGCACAACAGCTCCTGGGGCGTGGCGCCGTCGCTGGCCTTCGGGATCGGCAAGCCCACGCGCTTCACGCTTTCGTATCAGCACATCGCCCAGGACAACATTCCGGACTACGGCCTGCCGTGGGCCGCCTTCGGCGCGACCCCGGCCGTGGACCAGAGCAATTTCTACGGCCTCGAGAACTACGACTACGAGAACATCGAGAGCGATCTCGCCACCGCCACCTTCGAGCACGACCTGCGCGCGGGATGGGTGCTGCGCAACATCTCGCGCTGGGGCGCCAACGACCGCGACTCCGCGATCACCTCGCCGCGCCCGCCCAACCGCCAGCTGCAGCGGCGGACCATGGAGATGACGCAGCTCACCAACCAGACCTCGCTGAACGGTTCGTTCACGTCCGGCGGATTGCGTCACGATCTGGCCCTCGGACTGGAGGTCGGACGCGAGGGAACCCAAAGCCACAATCAGTCGCAGACGGCCAACCAGCCGCAGGTCGACATCAACCATCCCGATCCGTCGCAGGATCCGTTCGGACCGATGCCGGCCAACCTCGGCAATCCCTCGGAGACGAACCTCGATCTCGCCGGCATCTACGCGTTCGACACCGTGAGCCTCGGCTCGAAGTGGGAGCTCACCGGCGGCGCGCGCTTCGACAGCGTCGACGTCGACTACACCTTGCTCGACCGCGCCACCGGCCGGGTCACCGAGCTGGCCCGCACGGACGAGATGCTGAGCTGGAGCGCCGGCGCGGTCTACAAGCCGCGCAAGAACGCCAGCATCTATGCGAGCTTCGGAACGTCCTTCAACGCCTCGGTCGACGCCGGTTCCGTCGGTGCCGCGCTCAGCGATGTGCCGACGGCGGCGAACAACATCAATCTCGAGCCGGAAAAAACCGAGAACCTCGAGATCGGCGGCAAGTGGGAGATCGACAACGGCCGGGCCATCGTCACCGGCGCCCTGTTCCGCACCATCAAGACCAACGCCCGCACGCGCAGCGCCACCACCGAGCCGTTCGTCCTCGACGGCGAGCAGCAGGTCGACGGAGTCGAGCTCGGCGTCAACGGACATCTCACCGAACGGTGGACCGTCCTGGCCGGCTACTCCCATCTGAAGAGCGAATTCGTCCGCTCCAGCAACCCCGCCGAGGAGGGAGCGCAGCTGGCCTTCACCCCGGAGAACACGTTCAACGTGTGGACCGACTATCGTCTCAAATCCCTCAGTTTCGGCGGGGGAGTGCAGTACATGGACTCGGTGTTCCGCAACGCCGCCAATACCGCCGAGGTGCCGAGCTACTGGCTGGCCGGCGCCATGGCCGCGTACGACGTCACGAACAGCCTCACCCTGCGGCTCAACGCCAACAACCTGACCAACGAGCACTACGTCGACCGCATCGGCGGCGGCCACTACATCCCGGGCCCGGGACGCTCGCTGATGCTCACCGCGGAGCTGGGTTTCTGATGCTGCTGCAGGTGCCACAGGTCCTCACCGCGGACGAGGTGCGCCGTGCGCGCGAGCTGCTCGATGCCGCGGAGTGGATCGACGGCCGCGTCACGGCCGGCCACCAGTCCGCGCTGGCGAAGGACAACGAACAGGTGCCCGAGCAGCACCTGGCCGCGCGCGAAGTGGGACACACCATCCTCACCGCGCTGACGCGCAACCCGCTCTTTCGCGCCGCCGCCCTCCCCCTGCACGTCTACCCGCCGCTTTTCAATCGTTACACGGGCGGCCAGTCGTTCGGCTCGCACGTCGACAACGCCGTCCGCCGCGTCACCGGCACCCCCAACCAGATCCGCACCGACGTCTCGGCCACACTCTTTCTCAGCGAGCCCGGCGAATACGACGGCGGCGAGCTCATCATCGAAGACACCTACGGCGTGCAGTCGATCAAGCTTGCCGCCGGCTCGATGGTCCTCTACCCCGCCACCAGCCTCCACCACGTCCGCCCCGTCACCCGCGGCGCGCGCCTGGCCTCGTTCTTCTGGATCCAGAGCATGGTCCGCGACGACAGCCAGCGCACCCTCCTCTTCGACCTCGACCTGGCCATCCAGCGCCTCGCCGGCGAAACGCCGGAGCATCCCTCCGTGCTACAGCTGACCGGCGTCTATCACAACCTCCTGCGGCGCTGGGCTGAGCTGTAGCCGGAATTTTCGGCCAGCGAGTTGCACAGCACACCCGGCGTGCCTGGAAAGGAGCCACGCCCATGAAACGCTTCGTCGTTCTCGTCGTCATCCTCGCAGCCACCGTGCTTCTGCTGTTCCGTTGCTCCACGCTCGGGCAGCTGGCCTGGCAGGCTGCCGATCAGGCCGGCCGCTATTCGGCGAAGCGCGTGACGGTCGACGACATCACCGTGCCGGACGGCTATCGCGCCGTGCGCATCGTGAACGGACTCAACTTTCCAAGCGCGTTCACCTGGGATGCGGCCGGCAACGTCTACATCCTCGAGTCGCACACCGTGCCGGCGCCGATGCTGAAGGTCAAGATCGTGCGCGTCACGCCCACCGGCGCCATCGATCACGTACGCCTCGAAGGCGCCGACGCGCCCAACGGCGAAACGGCCATCGGCCTCACGTTCCACGACGGCTGGCTCTACTTTTCGCACGAGCAGAAAGACGCCACGTTCTCGATCAGCCGCGTGCGGCCGGCCGGCGGAACCGTGGAGGCCGTGCTGCGCGCCATTCCGGTGGCGGGCGATCACGACGTCAACCATCTCCTCTTCGACAAAGACGGCACGCTCTACTTCGGCGTCGGCAGCGCCACGAACTCCGGCGTCGTGGCCAGCGGCGATCCGGTCAATCAGAAGTGGCTGGAGAAACATCCCGACGCACACGACATCGCCTGCAAGAACCTGCGCCTGACCGGCGCCACGTTCGACGATCCGAAGGGCAAGACCGGCGCCTACCAGGCCCTCGGCCACGCCGACGCCCGCGACATCAAGGCCGAGCCAATGTGCACCAGCGCCATCTACCGCCTGCGCCCCGGCAGCACGACGCCCGAGCTCGTCGCCTGGGGCTTCCGCAATCCGGTCGGCCTGGCCTTCGACGCGAGCGGAACGCTCCTCACCGGCATGCAGGGCGCGGACGAGCGGAGCACGCGTCCGATCACCAACGACGCCGACAGCGTCCTGCGCGTGCACGACGGAGCGTGGTACGGCTGGCCCGACTACGGCGCCAACCTCGCCCCCTTCGGCACTCCGCCGGTCATCGACCTCACCGCCAGCGGCCTCTCCGCTCCCGACCGCGCCAACCTCGTCGCCGCCACCAAACCCCACGCCGCCATCTGCGCGCTGGCCATCGCTGCGGACGGAGGAGTCCTCGTCGCCGAGATGGGCGACTTCAAGCCCCTGACCGCCAAAGACGACTCCCGCGCCGGCTACCAGGTCGAGCGCATCGACCCCGCCAGCGGCACCCTCACCCCCTACCTCCGCAACCGAGGAACCGGCGACGCCCTACCCGCGTCGACGCTCGACCTCCGCAACGGCTTCGAACGCCCCGTCGACGTCCGCATCGGCCCCGACGGCCTGATCTACGTCCTCGACTACGGCGCCTTCATCGTGGGAGGAGGCGAACCGAAAGCGTTCCCGAAGACAGGGAAACTGTTCCGGATCGAGAAGCGGTAATCGCAGCTTTTTTTGTCAATTCTCAAACTGTCGGGCGTCAGCTGTTGTCTTGGTCGCGTTTTGGATTATCGCGTCTTCGTCTATCCCCAATGCAGTAGCAGCGTCGGTGACGACATTCATGAACAACGATTGGCCACGCATGCGCCAACCGGAATCGGAGCTCATGCTGGGTATTTCTCGCACATTGTCCGGATCGCCAATGAAATATTCCAGCTCATGTTCGGTGAATGCAGCTAAATTCAGTCGGTTCTGCTCTTTGACGACTGGCGTCAGCTGCATGGACGTAACGCCTTTGATCACTTTGATTTTTGCACGAATTTGCATGTAATAGTCAAACGGCGGCTCGTCACCGGCGGACGCGAACTTCTTGTATTCCGTCGTAACCACGCCGGAATCAGGGTTACTCATTTTGACGTCAAAGCCTCGGTCGACGAATACTCCGATCAGCTGCGATATCCCGGCGGTCGGAGTGACTCCAAGCGTATGCAGCTCGTAAGACTGTACGCTTACCTGGGTCACCGGAATGGACGCACATCCGCCCTGTGAGACGGCCAAGCAAATTGACAGAGACAGAACCAGCTTGTTCATTTCCACGTCCTTTCGTTCCTAAACTACGCCCTAGTGATAGCGGCAAATCAGGTGAGACCGGTACGAAAGCAGCGCATCGGCGCTCGCAATTGATTGGCTGGGCGAGTAGCACTAAATGCCTTCATGGATTAGACGGACGGACCGGTGCAAGTTTTTGTTGCTATCGCTTGCGCGCGAATTCTCGAGGTCGCGCGAGGCGCGTCAGTGTGCGCGTCGCGTACGCTTGACCTCCGCAACGGCTTTACGCTCTCGTCGACGTTCGCATTGATCCGACTCCTGATTTGCGTCCTCGATCTCCGCGCCTCATCACCGCGGGGGCGAACCGGAAGCGTTCCCGAAAGACAGGGCACTGTTCAGGATCGAGAAGCGGTAAGTACAGCTGTTACCCAACCCCCGTCATCCTGAGCCGCGTAGACGGCGAAAGGATCTCAAAATACGAAGAACATGGCCTGTGCCACGTTTTACGCATTCTGAGATTCTTTCGCTTCACGCCCACCCACTCGGCCTCGCTCAGAATGACGGGGGTGTGGCACCCCAGTTTCGAAGAGATCGTTTGCGCATCTTCAGGAGTCATTTGCTAACCGGCAACGCTCACGCGTAGGACCAGAGGCGCTCCCCGCGGGTGCCGTGTGATCAGCACAGGAACCACGACGGAGTTGAACCCATCGCGGCAGGTCTCGATCTGGTACCACCCGTCCGGAGTATCGGCAAACTCGAAACGACCGTCCGACTTCGTCATCGTAGCGGCCAGTTGTTCCCGGCCACCAAGCTGCCGCAGGACCACGCGAACACCCTCCACCGGTTCGTTGCCGTCCGGCGCTCCGAGAGCGTAGACCACGCCGGCGACGGTAGCGACTCGGAACTCAACGCCACGAGCGATCACGATCTCGAAAGGCGTACATCCGAGGTCACGCGTGTTGAGATCATTCCAGGCGTGGCGGTGTACGCAGCTGCTCATCAGGAGCCAGCTTCCAACGAGCGCCACCGTTCGTACGAGCGAAGGAGAGTTGAACCGGTGAGGTGAAGTCATGTCGGTTTACCCAGTTGCGAATATCCGAGAAACGAATCGGATCTCGTCAACTATCGAACGATCCAGCACGCCCTCGGCAGCGAGCAAAGCGGAGTCGAGCTCGGCGATCTCGCGTGGGGACGGTACCGTTTGGCTTCGGTTGTAATTTCTGGTCCAGTCCCGGACGTACTTTTGCGCTACAGACGCGACCTCCTCGTCCTCACCGGCAACGGCGCGGAGGAGACCGGGGATGCTTTGCCACTTGGCGAGAGCAGGAACCAGATGAAGGGCGTTGATTCGCGCGTGTCGGTCGGGTGCCCTCGTGATGACTTCTTCCAGAGACGAGCGGCCCACCGTTGCCACGTGGCTCCGGAGACTATCGCGAGCCGCGGCCGACACGGGCCGGGCCGGGTCCTGCAACAGGCCCAGAGCGCGGCCGGTGAACGCGTCGCCGGAGAGTCTCATGACGCATCTCAGCGCCGCCCGGCGAACGGTGGCACTGGCATGCTCCAGATATGGCGCAGCGGTCTCTGCGTCCGCAGCGGAGCCTACCTCTGCCAGGCCGGTGATCGCAGTGGCGAGCTGGCGAGTGGTCGCGGCGGTGCTCACGGCCTTCTCGTAGATCGCGCGAAAATCCATCGCTCGTTCTCTCAGAGAAAATCGTGCGAGGTCGCGAACGGAGGCGCTGACGTCGAGCACCGAGCGCTGAAAACACGTCTGCGCTTCATCGGGGAACGACTGTGCGAGCGCCGCGAGCGATTGCCGGCGTACCGCCGGCGATGCATCCGTCGTGAGGCGCTGCAGCATCGGCAACGCTTCCTGCTGAGGAATCGCCCGGGACAGGTGAGCAGTCGTCCACATGCGAATGAGAGGATCCTTCGCTTCCACACCGGCACGGACCACGACAGGGATCCCGCCCGGCACTCGGTCGATCACAAACCGAACGACGGCCCGAGCGGCCGGACGCGTGCCCGATTCCATCGCGGAGAGGACTGCTGCATGGCCTGCGTCTGTGGCGAGAACGGTCGCCAGCACGCCGGCCACCGAGGAATCGCCGGCGCGTTGCATCCGGATTGCTCGATCGACGAGCGAGAAGTTGCGCGTGAAGACCGCAGTGAGGCCGTTGCGGAGCCGGTCCAGAACGGCCAGACGCGCCGCCTCTCGTACTTCGGGCACCCAATCATTCAGGCGAAGGAGCAGATAGGGGACTTCCGATCCGTCGTCCCGCATCGCCAGCCGCTTCACGGCTGCCTCGCGCACGTAACCGCTCGGATGAAACGAGAGTACGCCCATGATGCCTGCCGCCAGTGTGCCGTGGCCCGTGAGCAGGTCTTGAACGAATGGGGGCTCATGCCATGCCGCACGCCATGTGGTCCGGACGAGCTCTTCGATCCAGGGCAGTTCCTCCGCGGGAGAGGAATCGAGGATCGTGGCGATGGCGTGGATCGCCTCAATGCGCCTGTCCGAAAAGACGGACGGCAGGATCTGTCGCAGCGCAGTGCGAGTGTCTTCCTTGTGAAGCATACGCATCGTCATCGTAGCCGTTGCCGCCGCTCTCTGCTCCGGGAGGGTTGACAAAACCTGTTTGCGAACCCATGTTACTAACCAGTTGGTTAAACCAACTGGTTGGAGAGTGCGTGAAAGCCAAACCTGTTCCTGAGCCCGATGCCCGGGCTCGCATTCTGGCCGCCGCCGCCGAGGTGTTTGCCTCGATCGGGTTTGCCGGGGCGCGTGTCGATGAGATTGCGGCGCGGGCCGGGGTGAACAAGGCCATGCTGTATTACCACGTCGGGGATAAGGACAAGTTGTATGCGACGGTCCTGACCGAGACGATCGATCGCGTTCCCGTGGCGCTGCGGAAGGCGATCGAGAACGTGGATACGCCCGCCGAGAAGCTGCAGTGCATCCTGGACACGCTGGCTTCGCTTCCCACGAACAATCCGCAGTTCGTGCCGATCATGCTCCGGGAGATCGCCTCGGGCGGGGCGACGCTGCCGGACGAGATGCTGGCGCGGATGACCGGGATTTTCCAGATCGTGGCCGAGGTGCTGGCCGAGGGGGTGCGGAAGAAGGCGTTCCGGGCCACGGATCCGCTGCTCACGCACGTGACGCTGGTGGGGTCGATGTTGTTTCTCGTGGCCTCGCAGCCGATCCGCACGCGCGTGGCGAAGCTCAGCGGTGTGAAGCACGCGCACACGCTGGAAGACCTGGCCCGGCACACCGGCAATCTCGTGCTGAAGGGGCTGGAAGTGGAAAAGAAGAAGAAGCCGGGGAGGGCGAAGTGAAACGTCTGCTCCCCATCCTCTGTCTGGCCGCGCTGTCCGCGCGTGCGCAGGAGCTCACGCTCGCCGAGGCCATCACGCGCGCGCTGGAGAAGAACGCCGACATCGTCGTGGAGCGCGAATCGGTCAACATCGCCGAGGCCAATGTGGTGCGCGCCAATGCCGCTTATGAGCCGACGCTCCGCGGCGATGCGCGCTTGCGCAAGCACGTCGATCCGGTGAACTCGATTCTGTCGGGCGCGCCTCCCGGCGAGCTGGCGCCGACTGTGCGCAATCTGCAGACGTCCGCATCGGTCGTGCAACTGCTGCCGACCGGCGCGACGGTGTCGCTGTTCTCCGGCGTGAGCCGCGATGAGACGAACAGCGTTTTCGCGCTGCTCACGCCGTCCTGGTCGACGTCCCTCGGCGCGGAGGTGCGCCAGCCGCTGCTGCAGAACCGCCGCACGGATCCGGCCCGCCGGGCCATCCGCATCGCCCGCGTCGACCGCACGCGCGCTCTCTCGTCGCTGCGTCGCATCGCCAGCGAAGTGACGGCCGGCGTGGAGCGTGCCTATTGGACGGTGACTGCCGCGCGCCGCGACGTGGAGATTCGCGAGTCGGCGGTGCGCGTGGCGGAGAAGCAGCGCGAGGACACGAAGGTGCGCATCGAAGCGGGGACGCAGGCCGAGGCGGACCTGGCGCAGACCACCGCCGAGGTGGAGCGGAGACGCGGCGATGTGATGGTGGCGCGCGAGAACCTCACGCGCGCCGAGAACGCGCTGCGCAACTTGATCGCAAGAGATGCGGGCGATCCGATTTGGGATCAGCCGCTGGTGCTCGCGGAAACGCCGCGTGTATCGCGCGAGCACGCCGATGTGGCCACGGCGGTGGCGCGGGCTCAACAGAATCGTCCCGAGCTGCAGGAGTTGGCCAGCCGTCTCGACCGCCAGGACGTGGAGATCGACGCCGCGCTCGATCGCGTGCGGCCGCAGGTCGATCTCGTGGCCTCGTACAGCGGACGCGGCCTGGCGGGCACGCGCAATCCCGATGCGTTCGAGCCGTTCGGTCCGATCGTTCTTAGCGACGACCTTCGCGGCGGTCTCGGGCAGTCGCTGCTCACGATCGGGCAGAACGAGTTTCCCGATGCCGCGCTCGGCGTGTCGGTGGTGATTCCGATCGGCAACACGGCTGCGAAACAGGATGTGGTCATCGCGCGGGCGCTGCGCCGCCAGTCGTCGGCGACGCTGGACGCGGCGAAGCAGCGCGTGGCGCTCGAAGTGCGCAACGCCATCGCCGCCCTGGAGAGCGCCGAACAGCGCATCGAAGCCGCGCAGGCAACGCGCGCGGCCGCCGAGGTCCAGCTGCAGGCCGAACGGGACCGCTTCGAAGCCGGCACGACGAACATGTTCTTCGTCCTCACGCGACAGAACGACCTCGCCGCCGCGCAGCTCGCCGAGACCGTGGCCATCGCCGATGAGCGCAAAGCAGAAACCGAACTGGCCCGCGCCATGGGGACGATCCTCGAAGAGCGCGGGATCGAGATGGAACGATGAACGTTTTGAAGCTCTCAGCTCGCAGCTCTCAGCTCTCAGGAGGCCGCCGCCCGCCACCGCTTCTGCTGCGAGCTGCGAGCTGCGAGCTGCGAGCTATCGTCATCGCTGTGGCGATGCTGACCCTCGGCACCGGTTGCCGCGACAAGGCCGACGACGGCACGATCCATCTCAACGGACGCATCGAGGCGCCGACGGTGGACCTCGGGCCGAAGGTGCCGGGCCGGGTGGTAGAGGTGCTGGTGCGCGAGGGCGATCGCGTGAAGGCGGGCGCGCTCCTGGTGCGTCTCGACCTCGGCGAGACGTCGATTGCCGTGGAGCGCGAACAGGCCGGCGTCCGTTCCGCGGAAGCGCGCGCGCAAGACCTGGCGTCCGGAACCCGCGCTTCCGACATTGCCGCGGCCGACGCCGAGATCGCCGACCGCCGCGCGGCGGTCTCCCTGGCGGAGAAGGAGACGGAGCGGCAGCGATTCCTGCTCGACCGCAAGGTCGGCACGCAGCGCGACTACGACCGCGCCCGGACGGACCTCGAGCGCACCCGCGCCGCCTTGAAGGTCAGTCAGGAACGGGCCAGGGGATTGCGCGAAGGAACCCGCGTGCAGCAGACGCAGGCCGCGCGGGCCGAGGCCGAGCGCGCGCAGGCGGTCCTCAAGCAGTCGGTGGTAGTGGCGCGCGAAAACGAGATCCGTGCGCCGGCTGATGGAGTGATCGTGCATCGCCTCGCGGAAGCGGGACAACTCGTCGGCGCCGGGCAGCCGGCAGTCACGATGGCATTCGCCAATCGCCTGTACGTGCGCACGTTCATTCCCGAGACCAAGCTCGGACGCGTGAAGATGGGCATGCCGGCGCACGTCACCGTCGACGCATTTCCCGGGCGCCAGTTCCCCGCCCACATCACCGAAATCTCGCCCGACGCCGAGTTCACGCCGAAAGCGGTGGAGACGAAGGCCGAGCGCGTGAACCTTGTCTACGGCGCCAAGGCGGATCTCGATCGCGGATGGCAGGAACCGCTTGTGCCGGGGCAGCCGGCGGAGATCACGGTCGGCGCGCAGCAACGACCGTCATCCTGAGCGCAGCGAAGGATCTCAAAATGCGAAAAGCATGGCCTGTGGCGTCGTCCTCCCGCACCCAACCGCGAGTCATTGGTCATGTGTGGATGACCGCCACGCGGCTATTCACCACAGAGACACAGAAACACAGAGGAGGACGGAGGATTTTTTTCAAAGACATTTCTCCGTCCTCCTCTGTGACTCTGTACTACTCATCTCCATTTTCGGCGCGCGGCGCGAAGAATCTCATGGGCGCTGATTGCACCGAAGGCTTCACCACAGAGACACAGAGTCACAGAGGGGGACGGAGATTTTTCAAAAAGACCCCTCCGTCCCCCTCTGCGTCTCTGTGTCTCTGTGGTGAAAACTCTCGTGCGTTCACGTCGCATGAAGTCGTCGCGCGGCGCGATGAACCGGGGTGTGGTTTTCCTGCGAGCTGCGAGCCGAGAGCTGCGAGCTGACCAATGATCACCGCCACCCACCTCACCCGCCGTTTCGGCGCGAAGACCGCGCTTGACGACATTTCGCTGCGCATCGAGCCGGGCGAGTTGTTCGGGCTCATCGGTCCGGATGGGGCGGGGAAGACGACGTTTTTTCGGATCGTGGCGCGGGTGCTGGAACCGACTTCGGGCTCCGTTGAAGTAGAGCAGAGCCAGGTGGAGCAGGGGGCGACGTTCGGGTTCGTGCCGCAGCGGTTTGCGATGTACGAGGATCTGTCGGTCGATGAGAACCTGCGGCTGCGGGCGAAGTTGTATGACGTACCGAACGACGTCGCGAACGCGCGTGCCGCGGATCTGCTGGAACGCGTCGGCATGGATCGCTTCCGGAAGCGTCTGGCCGGTGCGCTGTCCGGCGGCATGAAGCAGAAGCTGGCCCTGGTGGCGGCGCTGCTGACGCAACCGCGGTTGCTGCTGCTGGACGAGCCGACCACGGGCGTCGATCCGGTGTCGCGGCGCGAGTTCTGGGCGCTGCTGAATCAGCTGCACCACGACGGCCTGACGATCGTCGTCTCCACGCCGTACATGGACGAGGCGGAGTACGCAACGCGCATTGCCTTCCTCGACCGCGGCCGCATCTCCAGCGTGGGCACGCGGCAGGAGGTCCTGGCCACGTACGACCGGCCGCTCTTCGAGATCCGCACGTCGAACCGCCTCCAGGTGCGGGCGATCCTCGCGCCCATGAAGGAGATCGACGATCTCTCGCTCTTCGGGACGGTCCTGCACGCCCGCGGCGCGGCCGGCACCGGACCCGATCTCCTGCCGCGCGTGCGCGAAGCGTTGGGCGAGCTCGTTTCCGCGGAAGACGTGCGCCCGCTCGCGCCGAGTCTCGAAGACGTGTTCGTCCTGGCCGGCGAAGCAGGGGAGGCCGGATGACGAACGCGCTCATCCGCGTCGAAGACGTGACGCGCAAGTTCGGCACGTTCACCGCCGTCGATCGCGTGTCGTTCGAGCTCGAGCGCGGCAAGGTCTTCGGGTTCCTCGGACCGAATGGATCCGGCAAGTCGACCACCATCCGCATGCTCGCGGGCCTGCTCGCACCAACCTCGGGACGCGTGACCGGTTTTGAAGGATTGGACGTCACGCGTGACACGGAGCGCTGGAAGTCGCGCCTCGGCTACATGAGCCAGAAGTTCTCGCTCTATCTCGATCTCACGGTCGAAGAGAACCTGCGCTTCTACGGCATGATCTACGGCCTCGACCGCGCCAAGATCGCCGAGCGCGTCAACACGCTGGCGGCGCGATTGCGCTTCGACGACATCCGCGATCAGCTCACCGACGGCCTCTCCACGGGCCTGCGGCAACGCGTCGCGCTCGCCGCGGCGCTCCTGCACGAGCCCGAGCTGCTCTTTCTCGACGAGCCGACCGGCGGCGTCGACCCGCGCGGGCGGCGCCTCTTCTGGGACCTGATCTACGAGCTGGCCGCCGACCGCGGCATGACGGTCCTGGTCACGACGCACTACATGGACGAGGCGGAGCAGTGCGACCGGCTGGCGTTCATCCTCGACGGCGCGCTCATCGCCAACGGCTCGCCGAGTGAGCTCAAGCGCGATCTGCAGGATCGCATCCTGGAAGTGCGCACGGACGTCGATCCCTTCGCCATCGTCAAGGAGCTGAAGGGCGATCCGGCGCTCGAGGATGTGTACCTCTTCGGCCTCACCGTCCGCGCCGTGGCCGAGGAAGGGCAGGCCGGGCACGTGCGGCAACTGCTCGAAACGTGGGGCACACCGGAAGAGGCCGAGCCTTCCCTCGAAGACGTGTTCGTTTCGCTGGCGCGGAAGCGCGTCCGCACGAAAGAGTTGGTGACTGCATGAAACGTTTGCTGGCCTTGACGTGGAAAGAGTTCCTGCAGCTGAAGCGCGACCGGATGACGCTGCGCATGATCGTGCTCGTGCCGGTCATGCAGACGCTCGTCTTCGGCTACGCCATCAACTACGACGTCAAGCATCTCAAGACGGTCGTCCTTGACGAGAGCCGCTCCTATGAGAGCCGCGAGCTCGTGGCCCGGATGACCGGCACCGACTACTTTGATGTCATCAAGAGCGTCGACTCGATGGATGAGATCCGCACGGAGCTGGACAGCGGCAAGGCGTCCGTTGGATTGGTCTTCGATCGCGATTTCGGCAAGAACCGGCATCGCGGCCAGCCTTCGGAAGCGTTTCTGATCGTCAATGCCTCCGACACGACCACCTCGTCTCAGGCCATGTCGATCATGGCCGGGATCGCGCAGACGACGTCGATCCGCATGCTGGCGCAGCGCGCCGGATGGACGCACCGGCAACTGCCGATCGACGTGCGCGTGCGGCCCTGGTACAACCCCGACCTGCGTACCTCGCGCTTCATCATCCCCGGCCTCATCGCCATCATCCTCACCTTCACGCTCATCCAGTTCACCGCCAGCGCCATCGTGCGCGAGCGCGAGCGCGGCACGCTCGAACAGCTGCAGGTCACGCCGGCCACGCGCTGGGAGCTGATCCTCGGCAAGATCCTGCCGTTCATCGTCATCGGCTACTTCCAGTTCACGCTGACGATCCTCCTGATGCGCTTCCTCTTCCGCATCGAGATCGCCGGCTCGGTGCTGCAGCTCTACCTGGTGGGTTTCCTCTTCATGGCCGCGGTCCTCGGGTTGGGCATGCTGATCTCGACCATCGCCCAGACGCAGATGCAGGCCACGCAGATGTCGATGTTCTTCCTCCTGCCGTTCGTCTTCCTCTCCGGCTACGTCTTCCCGATCGACGGCATGCCGCTCATCTTCCGCTGGATCTCCAACGTCATCCCTGCCAAATACTTCATCGAAGTCATCCGCGGCATCGTGCTGCGCGGCGCATCGTTGACCGAGCTCTGGCAACCGACCGGACTGCTCGCGCTCTACACGTTCCTGATCATCGCGTTGGCGGTAGCGCGGTTCAAGAAAACGACGGCATAAACCAGGAATCTCAGTTCACGCCGGCGCGCAGTTCCATGACGTGCGCCGCGCGGATCTTCGTCGCCGTGGGTGTGAGCGTGGGATCGGTGAACGGGATGGCCGGGAAGCCGATGGCGGAGCGTGCCTGCCCGAGGGCCGTGCGCAGTTCCTGCATGTCGGCCGCGCGGATCGGCTGGCCGGCCGCGATCGTGTTCGAGTACGAATAGGCGGCCAGGCCGGCGAACGTACGGACGGCACCGATGGCCAGGCGGAGATGCGTCAGATGGAACGCGTTGATGCTGGTGACATTCGGCTGGAGATCGTCGCCGAACGTCACCGTAGTAGCGAGAGCGGGCGCGCTCATCGGCGAGACGTTTCCGCTGCTGTCCGTGGCGGTCACCGCGAAGAGCGCGCTCTTGATGGCGCCGATCGTCGAAATGAACGAGGTCTCCCAATAGGGGTCAGGAGTGGCGATCGAGACTACCTGCCACGGCTCGGTGAACGTCATCTTGCGCCACAGCGTGTAACTGCTGGCGCCGGTGATGCGGGAGAACTTCACGATGGCGGAGATGTCGGAGCCCTGGGCATCGATCACGATCGGCGTGCCCCAGGGACCGGCGTGGACGTTTACATGTGTCGTCCTCTCGGTCTCCCCCCAGGTGTTGTCGCCTGGGTAGCGGGCGATCACCGTATGAAAGCCCCAGGCGAACGAGCTCTGGAACGTGGCCACGCCGTTCTGGAGCGGGACGACGCTCTGAGGAGTCCCGTCCACGGAGAAGGTGATGGAGCCGGTGACGTTGGCCGAGAAGGGAAAGTCGACCGTGAAGGTGGCCGGACTGTTGGCCATGACCACGGCCGGTGTCACCTTGATGTCCATGAACGGCTCCGGGTTGGTGATGACCTGCGTATAGCTGGCGGTGGAGGGCTCGTAATTGGCGTCGCCCGGATAGTCGACGCTGATCACGTGCGAGCCGACCGAGAGCGTGCTGATGGTCGCGCGATTGTTGACGAGCGTCAGCGGCAGCGGGGTGGCCCCCTCGCGCAGAGTCATGGTTCCCGTCGGTCCCGGCCATCCGAGCGCTGACTTCGCGGAGAGGCTCGTCGTGATCGTCACCGAGCGGCCCTGCGGCCGCGGATTCGGCGCGCCGGAGATGCCGGCGGTGGTGATTGCTTTGGTGATGGTCAGGCCGGTCGAAGCGGTGGAGGAGAGATAGTTCTCGTCGTGATACGTGGCGGTCACGGTGTGGCCGCCGACCGCGAAGTTGCTCTTGAACTTCGCCTGGCCTTCGACGACGTCGAAGATCGCCACCGGCACGCCGTCCAATAGGAACGTCACGGCGCCCGACAACCCCACCGCGCCACCCGTCACCGTGGCGGTCAGCGTCACCTGCTCCGCGTAGGCCGCGACGCTCTTGTCCGGGGAGACTGTGACCGAGGAGGTCGCGGTTGGATCGCTGGCCGTGCGCGTGAGAAGGACGAAGATCTCGCCCGGGACCCGAGTTGTCGTCACCAGGTCCGGCGAGCCGTTGCCATCCATGTCGGCGGTGTGGACCCCATCGGCTTCGAAGGTCCGGAACCGAGCCCGCGCGCGGAACGTGCCGTCGCCGTTCCCGAGAAAAACGGAGGTGCCGAACGAAGCGTCGATCTTGCCGTCGCCGTCGAAATCGGCGACGGTGACGGGTCGTTTGAAATAAGCCGTCACCGTCGGAATCGTGGCCACGTTCACCGGCGCGCCGAACGTGCCGTTGCCGTTCCCGAGCTTCACCTGCGTTCCGGCAACGGTGGTGAGGAGCAGGTCGAGTTTCTGGTCGCCATTGAAGTCGCCGAGGGCCCGGGGCTCGGCGTCGTCCTGGGTGAGGGATTGGGAGGTGAAATGCCCGTTTCCGTCGTTGATGCCGACTCTCTTGTACTGACTGGTATCGGTGACGACGTCGAGCGCCCCGTCGCCGTTGAGATCGCCGAACAACCAGCTGTCGAAGATGTTGGACTGGATGCCTCCGCCGAACGTGCCGTTCCCCAGTCCCGGATACACGGTGGAAACATTCCACCCGTCGACATACAGGTCGAGATTGCTGTCGCCATTGAAGTGCCCGAGTTTCATGAGGCCGGTCGCCGGGATGTTGAAGGGAACCGGCGCGGCGAACGTCCCGTCTCCGTTTCCGAGGAGGATCCGGGCTCTCGGTACGTAGGCGTAGTTGTCGAACACGACCGCGTCGGGCGTGCCGTCGTTGTCGAGATCGCCGAGCGTGAAGTACGGGATGCCGGTCCAATCCCGCGCGTCGGTGGGGCTGAGGACGGGGGCGGCGAGTTTTCCGGAGCCGTCGTTGAGCAGCACCGCCAGATCGAATGGCTCGGAGGGGCCGTTGTGCTCCTGGATGACGACGACATCCTGCTTGCCGTCTCCGTTCATGTCCGCGGGGATGCCGCCCCCGACGTTGCTGCCCGGCCGGAACGCCCGATAGGTCTGGAACGTGCCGTTGCCGTTGCCGCGCACGAACGACAATGCGCTCAACTCCTCGTCGATGGCGGTGACGAAATCGACCTTGCCGTCGTGGTCGAAGTCGCCGGCCGCCATCAGTGACGCCTGTGGGTTGCTGAGCCAGCGCACCGCCGGCTGGAACGTTCCGTCGGGGTTTCCGAGCAGGACGCCTACTGTGCCGGCGCTGCCGTAGCCGGAGACGAGAAGGTCGATGTTGCCGTCGCCGTTGAGCTCACCGGCATCGATCGAACCGTACGTGTATCCGGTTGGGTAGGAAACCTGGTTCTGGAACGTGCCGTCGCCGTTGCCGAGCCTGACCCCTACGGCCCCGACGTCGGAGCTGACGCTGGCGAGGTCGCGCTTGCCGTCGTGATTGAAATCGCCGGCCAGGACATGGTCGCCGATCCCGATCGCAGGCATCGCGGTGAAGCCACCGTTTCCGTCGCCGAGGAAAACGCGCGTTCCGCCGATGAGATCTGTCTTGTTGTCGCCATTCAGATCGACAGGCGGGTAGTACTGGAGCCAGTCCGTGATGCCCGTGGCCTGCCCGCCGGAAAAATGGCCTGCGCCGTCGCCGAGGTAGATGTACACGAATTGGCTGGAGGCAAACGTCATCCCCACCGCGAGGTCGAGATGCTGATCGCCGTTGAACCGGCCGGCCAGAACCACATGAGGGCTGTAAACGGTGCCGAACGACGATCCGGGAAGAAACGTCCCATCGCCGCTTCCGAGCATGACGGTGACGGTTTGCTGCGTGAACGATGGAACCGCGACGTCGGTCCTGCCGTCGCCGTTGAAGTCGCCGATCCCGGGATTCCTGGTGCCCGGTACGGAAGTGAGCACCGGCGGCGCGAAAGGACCGGAACCGTTCGAGAGGTACACGACGAGCTTCGCGTCTTCACTGCCATCGGTGATCAGCACGTCGGGATGCCCGTTTCCGTCGAAGTCGGCGTTGATGCAATTCCAGAAGCCGGTGGTCGAAAACGGAAACGGCAGCGGATTCCGAAAAATGGGAGCGGCAGCGGCCGAAAACGACAGACCGAGGGCCAGGACGACAGGAACGAGCTTTTTCATCACAAGCGGACCGGTAGAAGTCTACCCGAACGGAGGGGGGCGAAGGCGCATTCCGCCGGCCGGGCGTATCGCTCTCGCGCAAATCACGGCATTTCGATCCCCTCCAGCTTCTTCTTCGCCAGCGCCGTGTTGATCGCGGGTAACTCCTTCGACACCCAGGCGTCGAAGTCGCGGATGACGTCGGTGAGCTCGCGGGTGAGGGCGTCGGCGCGCTCGGTCTGCGTCTGCGTGGGGCGGCCTTCGTAGCCGGTGAGCTCGCCGTAGAGGTTGGACATGTGCTCGCGGAGGCGCTCTTCGCCGGTGATCATGCCGCCTTCTTTGGTGGCCACGATCTTCATGCGCAGGGCCTCGACCTGGGCGGAGGCGGTCTGGAGTTTCTTCGTCAGGGCGTCTTTCGGTCCCAGTTTGGCCGTACGGTCCTGGAGGCCGCTTCGGACGGCGTTGATGCGGTTGATGGCGGTGGTCATGGCGCCGAGTTGCGCGTGGACCTTCATGGTGAGGTCGAACTGTGCGCGGCGGTCCGCGGCGGTGTGCGTCACGCGGGCATCGGGCACGAGGTCGAGTCTCGTCTCGTACACGCTGCGGTCCTTCATCATCTTCACCGTGTACGTCCCGGGGACGACGCGCGGGCCGACGCTGGCGCCGTAGGCGTACGAGGCCGCGGGCGGGACTTGGGGCGGTTTGAGGCGCATGGACCATTCCACGCGATTGAGACCGCGGCGCTTGCTGCTGGGGATCGTGCCGAGGGACTGACCGTCGGGGCCGAAGACCTCGATGCTCAGATCGCCGAAGATGTGCCGGCGCTTCTGGTAGTAGGTGATGACGGCGTCGCCCGGCTCGTTCGGACCGATGAACGAGGCGTCGCCGTAGACCCAGCCGCCGAAGGCCTGGATGCCCTGCTCCTTGGTGTTGCTGCCGACGAACAACACGTCCTTGGCCAGAGCGTCGGCGGTGAGCGCGCGCAGCGGCGTGATGTCGTCGATGATCCAGATCCCGCGCCCGTGCGTGGCGATGACGAGATCGTGGTCGCGGGGATGGATGGCCAGATCGCGCACGGCCACGCTGGGCATTTCGCCGCCCTTGTATTGGGCCCACTGCGCGCCGCCGTCGAGCGAGATCCAGAGACCGAGCTCGGTGCCGAGGAAGAGCAGCTGGCGGTTCACGGGATCCTCGCGGATCACGTGCGCGTAGCCCCGCACCGGCGCGTCATTGCTGATGAGGGAAGTCCAGGTCTTGCCGAAGTCGGTGGTCTTGTAGGCGTACGGCTTCATGTCGCCGAACGTGTGCAGGTCGAACGTGGCGTAGACCGTCCCTTCGTCGAAATGTCCGGCGTCGAGATAGGAGACCCAGGCGTTCTTCGGCAGGCCGGTAATGTTGGCGGCGACGTTCGTCCAGGTCTTCCCGGCGTCGCGCGTGAGCTGCAGATTGCCGTCGTCGGTGCCGGCCCAGATCACGTTGGCGTTCTTCGGCGACTCGGCGATGGCGTAGATGGACGTGTGCATCTCGGCGGCGGAGTTGTCGACGGTGACGCCGCCGGACTGCTCCTGCTTCTGCTTCTGCGGATCGTTCGTGGAGAGATCGGGGGAGATGCGCTCCCACGTCTGGCCGTGATCGCGCGAGCGGAAGAGGAACTGCGCGCCGATGTAGAGCGTGCCCGGCTGCGTCGGGCTGATGTGGATGGGCGTGTTCCAGTTGAAGTGGAGCTTTCCTTCCTTGTAGCCGGGCAGCGGCTGGATGCTGCGGGTCTCGTGCGTCTTCCGGTGCACGCGCCCGATCGTCCCTCCCTGGGCCTCGGCGTAGAGGTAGTCGGGGTCGGTGGGGTCGGCGAACATCCAGAACCCGTCGCCGCCGTACATGTTCTCCCACTGATTGTTGGCGATGCCGCCCGGATAGTGGGAGACGCCGACCCAGGAGCTGTTGTCCTGGAGCCCGCCGTAGACGCGGTAGGGGCGGTCCATGTCCACGCTCACGTGGTAGAACTGCGAGACCGGCAGGTTGTCGGCCTTCCACCAGCGGTTGGCGCCGTCGTACGAGTACCACAGGCCGCCGTCGTCGGCGGCGATGAGGTGATCGGTGTTCTCGGGATTGATCCAGAGGTCGTGGAAATCGCCGTGCGCGCCGCCGGAGATGCCGCTGAAGCTCTTGCCGCCGTCGGTACTGACGATGAGGCCGAGGTCCGGCTTGTAGAGCTTGTTCTCATCCTTCGGGTCGACGATCAGATGCGCGAAGTAGAACGGCCGCCACACCATCATCTGGCTGCGGTCGCGCGCCTCCCACGTCTTGCCGCCGTCGTCGGAACGATAGAGACCGTTCTTCGGCGGCTCCGCTTCGATCATGGCGTAGACGACGTTCGGATTCGACGGCGCGGCGGTGACGGCCACGCGGCCCCACGGCTTCGAGGGCAGTCCTTTCGTCGATTTGGCATCGAGCTCGTTCCAGGTGGTGCCGCCGTCGGTCGATTTGAAGAGACCGCTGCCGCTGGGCGCATTCGGTCCGTCGCCGCCGGAGCGGAACGTCCAGCCTTTGCGGCGGAAGTCCCACATGCCGGCGTAGAGCGTCTTCGAGCTCTTGCTGTCCATCGACAGCATCGAACAGCCGGTGGAGGCGTTCGGGCCCTTGAGGATCTTCGTCCACGATGCTCCGCCGTCGGTGGTCTTGTAGACGCCGCGCTCGTCGCTGTCGCTCCAGAGTTTTCCGGGGATGCAGACGTAGACCGTGTTGCCGTCGTTCGGGTCGACGGCGATTTTCGCCACGCGCTCCGAATCCTTGAAACCGACATTGGTCCAGTTGTCGCCGCCGTCGGTCGACTTGTAGACGCCGTCGCCGACCGAGACGCTGTTGCGCGTCCACGGCTCACCCGTGCCGACCCAGATGGTCTTCGGATTCTTCGGATCGATGGTGACGGCGCCGATCGACTGCACGGATTGTTTGTCGAAGACCGGTTTGTACGTCGTGCCGCCGTTGACCGACTTCCAGACGCCGCCGCTGGCCGAGCCGACGTAGATGGTGAGGCGCTGGCCTTCTTTGACCGCGTCAAGCGCAGCGATGCGCCCGCTCATGGCCGCGGAGCCGATGTTGCGCGCGCCCAGTCCGGAGATCGTTTCGGAGTCGACCTTCACCGGCGCGTTCGACGCCGAGATCGCGCGCGGTGCCGTTGCCGCTGTTGCCGGTGCCGTGGTCACGGCAGGGGCGACTTCCGGCGGAACCGGCAGGCCGGGTTTCACGAAGCGCGTGTTCGGGATCGAGACGTTCGCCTCGATCTTGTCGAAGGTGATGGTGCCGGGGGAGGTACTGCCCTTCACACCGGTGACGATGGAGTGGGGGAGATACCAGCCGTTCGCTTCCTTGTAATCGCCGAGGATCGTTTCGTACTCGCGCTCGGCGCCGCGGACCATGCGCTTGGTCTCGATCTTGATCGGCACCGCATAGTCGGTGTCCATGTAGTAGTAACGGACGTCGCCGTTCGGCGTGGTCAGCTTCAACTTCCAGGCGTCCGTCCCCTCGACCGGCTCGGTGCCCACGTACTCGACCTTGTTGCCCTTCTGCCGGTAGTTCACGAGCGGGCCGTCGAAGTCCGAGTCTTCGATGACGATCTTCAGCTCTTCCTCGCCCAGCGGCTCAGGATCCTTCTTCCCGCCCCACGGCTCGACCTTCCAGCCGGTGGAGCCGTCGTACGCGGTGATGCCGGTCATCCCCTGCAGCGAAAAGTCCTGCCGCACGAAGTTCGGCCGCTTGTTCTCCTCGACATACGTGGCCTCGAACCCGCCGCCGCCGATGTAACGGCCGCTCCGCCGCAACGAGTGAACCGCCTGAATGCGCTCCATCCCGCCGATCGTGGCCACGTAACGGGCGATGATCTCGTCGGCAGTGGGGGCGGGGGTCTGGGCGGCGAGGGAGAGCGAAAGAAGGAGGAGCAAGGACGCGACGACGATTCTGCGCATGGCCGCAGATGATAACGACGGGTGTGCGCAACCGCCCGTGAACAAATTCTCAATTCTCAATTCCCAATTCTCAATTCCGTTCCCCGTTCCATGGCGCGAGGGAGACGGAATTGAGAATTGAGAATTGGGAATTGAGAATTGAATAGACTGCCCGTCCCGATGTCCGAGCACGTTTCCCAGATCTCCTCCGAGCTTTCCATCCGCGCCGCTCAGGTCGAGCGCACGCTGGCGTTGCACGCCGAGGGCTCCACCGTTCCGTTCATTGCCCGGTACCGGAAGGAGGCCACGGGGAATCTCGACGAGGTGCAGATCCAGGCCATCCTCGACCGCGCCGCGGAGCTGCAGGAGCTGGACGAGCGGCGCGCGGCGATCCTCAAGTCGATCGACGAACAGGGGAAGCTGACGCCGGAGCTGTCGGCGGCCATCGCCCGGGTGAAGACGCGGGCCGAGCTCGAGGATCTCTATCTTCCGTACCGGCCGAAGCGGCGCACGCGCGCCACCATCGCCCGCGAGAAGGGGTACGAGCCGCTGGCGAACGTGATGTGGGAAGGCGACCCCGCGCAGCGCATCGACGCGCCGGACGAGGCCCTGGCCGGTGCGCGCGATATCTGCGCGGAGCGCGTCGCGGAAGACGCCGCGCTGCGGAAGTTCGCACGGGAGAAGGCCCGTCGCGAAGGCGTTCTCTCCTCGGCGGTCCAGGCCGATAAGAAAGAGCTCAAGAGCAAATTCGAGATGTACTACGACCATCGCGAGCCGCTGGCCGCCGCGCCGTCGCATCGCGCGCTGGCCATCTTCCGCGGCGAGAGCGAAGAAGTGCTGAGCGTCCGGCTGCGCTTCCCGGACGAGCAGATCGTCATGGGCCTGAAGGCGCGCTGCAACCGTCCGACGCCGCTGCCGGTGGATCGCGAGAAGGCCATCGAGGACGGCTGGAAGCGTCTGCTCTCGGTCTCGCTGGAAGGGGAGTTGCGCGGGGACCTCAAGGAGCGCGCCGATGCGCAGGCCATCGAAGTCTTCGCCCAGAACCTGCGCAATCTCCTGCTCGCGCCGCCGGCCGGCAACCGCCGCGTGCTGGCCCTCGATCCCGGCCTGCGCACCGGCATCAAGGTGGCCATGCTCGACGAGACCGGGAAGCTGCTGGAAACGGCCACGCTCTACAGCGAGAAATCAGCCGGCGAGCGCGCCAACGCGGAGAAGGCGCTGCTGCGGATGCTGGCCGAACATCGGCCCGACCTCATCGCCGTCGGCAACGGTACGGGCTCGCGCGAGGCGGAAAGCTTCGTGCGCGCCAGCGGCGCTACGGCGCCGATCGTGTCGGTGTCGGAGCAGGGAGCGTCGATCTATTCGGCCTCCGAAGTGGCGCGCGACGAGTTCCCGGACCTCGACCTCTCGCTGCGCAGCGCAGTCTCCATTGGACGGCGCTTGCAGGACCCGCTCGGCGAGCTGGTGAAGCTCGATCCGAAATCGATCGGCGTCGGTCAGTACCAGCACGATGTGAATCAGACCCTGCTGCGCAAGAAGCTCGGCGAAGTGGTGGAGTGGTGCGTGAACCTGGTTGGCGTCGACGCGAACATGGCCTCGCCGCAACTCCTCGAGCACGTCTCCGGGATCGGACCCGTGCTGGCCCGCCGCATCGTCGAGCATCGCAACGCCCACGGCGCCTTCGCCTCACGAAGATCTCTCCTCGACGTCCGCGGCCTCGGCGCGCGCGCGTTCGAGCAATGCGCCGGCTTCCTGCGCATCCGCGGCGGCCACCCCCTCGACAACAGCGCCGTCCACCCCGAGCGCTACGCCCTCGTCGCGGCCATGGCCAAGGACCACGGCCTGGCCCTCCACGACCTCGTCGGCAACGCCGAAGCCGCGGACCGCATCGACTGGAAAAAGTACGTGAGCGAGGACGTCGGAGAGCCGACCCTGCGCGACATCCTCTCCGAGTTGAAGAAACCGGGCCGCGACCCCCGCGGCTCCTTCGAGCCTCCCAAATTCCGCGACGACGTCCAGAAGCTCGAAGACCTGCGCGAAGGCATGCAGCTCGAAGGCATCGTCACCAACGTCACCGCCTTCGGCGCTTTCGTCGACATCGGCGTCCACCAGGACGGCCTCGTCCACGTCTCCCAGATGGCCGCCAAGTACGTACGCGACCCCCACGCCGTCGTACGCGTGGGCGACCGGGTGAATGTGCGCGTGGTGGCGGTGGATGCGGAGCGGCGGAGGATTGGGTTGTCGATGAAGATGGGGTGAGGGCGGGTCTCAGAGTCTCATAGTCTCAGAGTCTCAGAGATGTCGCAGCGAACCCTCTCTGAGACTCTGCGACTATGAGACTCTGAGACTATCCTCCCGCCAATGCGTCGCCTCCTCGCAAGCATCCTCCTCCTCGCCGCCTGCTCCAAACCCGAGGCCCCCCGTCCCCCCATCATCCTCATCTCCGTCGATACGCTGCGGTCGGATCATCTGCCCGCCTACGGCTATGCGACCGGTTCGACGCCGAACATCGACGCGCTCAGGCGGGATGGGGTGTTGTACGGGAAGGCGTGGAGTCATGCTCCGCTGACGCTGGCGTCTCATACGTCGATGCTGACGGGGCTGTTGCCGGCGGAGCATGGGGTGCGGAACAACATCGGCTATCGCTTCGACGGCTCGCGGTTCCGGACGCTGGCGGAGGTGCTGCGGGAGAACGGCTATCGCACCGGTGCCGCGGTTTCGTCGTATGTGTTGCGGTCGGAGACGGGGCTCGATGATGGGTTCGATGTCTATGACGATTCCGTTCCGGTGACGGCGGGTGCGGCGACGGCGGAGAATCAGCGTTCCGGGTTCGAGACGGTGAAGCGCGCGCAGAGTTTCGTGACCGCAAACGCACAGCAGCCGTTCTTTCTCTTTCTGCACCTCTACGAGCCGCATGCGCCGTACGAGCCTTCCTACGACGGCGAGATCACCAAGGCCGACACGATCGTCGGACAGCTGGTGGCTACGCTGAAGGCGAGCGGCGTGTACGACCGCGCGCTCATCGTCTTCACCTCCGATCACGGCGAGGCGTTGTGGGAGCACGGGGAGGACCAGCACGGGATTCTGCTGTATCGCGAAGTGCTGCAGGTGCCGCTGATCATGAAGTTGCCGCGTTCCGAGCGCGCCGGCGCATCCGTCCGCGAGCCGTTTCCGCTGCGGCAGATCTTCCATGAGGTGCTGGCGCAGGCCGGCATCTCCACTCCCGCGCCGGCGACGAAGACGATCTACGCGGAGACGTTCTATCCGCGCATTCACCTCGGATGGAGTGAGCTGCGCTCGCTGTTCGACGGCCGCTATCACTACATCGAGAGCTCCAGCCCGGAGCTTTACGACGTCGAGCGCGATCCGGCGGAAACGCGCAACCTCATTGCGGACGAACGGCGGGTGGCCGCGGCGATGCGCGGTGAGCTCGCGGCGATGCCGGCGACGATTGCAAGCATGCAGCGCATCGACCCCGAGGAGGCCAGGAAACTGGCCGCGCTCGGCTATGTCGGCACGCCGAAGGAACGCACGGGACCGCTGCCGAATCCGCGCGAACAGATCCACACGCTGAAAGAGATCAAGAACGCCTTCCGGCTGGCGGCGGAGCGGCGCAACGACGAAGCGGTCGATGCGCTACGTTCTTTGCTCGCTAAGAACCCGGCCTCGATGGACGTCTCCACCCGCCTCGGCGAGGTGCTGCTGGACTCAGGCCGCGCCGATGAAGCGATCGCAGTCTACGAGGCGGCCATGCGGCGCGCCGAGCGTTTCTCGCCCGATCTCGCGCTGGCGCTCGCGGTGGCGCACGCCAGGGCCGGACATCCGGTCGAAGCCGAGAAGCACGCCGAGCTGGCGCTGGCCGCACAACCGGTCGAAGCGCATCAGCTGCTGGCGCGCGTAGCCATCGACGACCAGCGCTTCGCCGAGGCCGAGCACCACGTGCGCGCCGCCATCGAAGCCAGCGACCGGCAGCCGGGCGCGCTCATCCTCCTCGCCGACCTGCAACGCGCCAGCGGCCAATACGACGCGGCGCTCGTGACGCTCGACGCGGTGGAGAAGCGCGCCACGGAGCTCGGCATCGAACAGCAGGGGATCGACCACGCCCGCGCCGACATCTACGCCCGCACGGACCGTCCCGACCAGGCCGTTGCCGCCTATCGCCGCGAAATCGCCAGGTTCCCCCACCACCTGCAGTCGTATGCGAACCTGGCCATCATCGAATTCATCATGGGAAATTCGCGCGAAGCGGAGAGGCTGCTCACGCTCATGGTCGAGAAGAACCCGCATCGTGGGGCGCGGGAGCTACGCGTGCTTACGTCCAAAACCCTGAGGAGCGACGCGCGGCACTGATTTCCAAGTACAGCTCCCCGGAACCAGGTGTCCGCTCCCCGTCATCCTGAGCGCAGGGCGGGTGGGTGTGAGTGAGCGAAAGGATCTCTAAATACGCAAACCGTGGCACAGGCCGTGTGTTTCGTAGTTTGAGATCCTTACGCTCACACCCGCCCAGCCACCTCGCTAAGGATGACGGGGGGTGGTCACGAACTTCCGGGCTGCGTTGCTGCTCACTTGATCCTTCGCCGTCTGCGCGGCTCAGGATTGGGGCGCCGGCACCTGCGGGTGCCGGCGCCCCTTACCTCAGAACCGCAATCCCAGCGAGAACCTATACGTCCGCGGGGTCTGGTAGGCCTCTTTGGCGATCGGCTCGCCGAAGATGGGGCCTTTGACCCAGTTCACGCCTTCCGTCGGCTCTTCGCCCTTGAGGGGGTTGAACGGGAGGCAGCGCGTGTTGTTGTTGCAGCGCGTGGCGGTCTGGCGGTGCGTCTGCACGGTCTTGTCGATGAAGTCCGGATCTTCGATGCCCTGCTCGTTGAAGATGTTGATGATGTCGGTCTCGACGAAGAACCGGTAGCGGCCGCCGAACGGCAGGGCGTAGTTGAGGGCCACGTCCGTCGACGAGATGTCGTCGACGCGGTAGCCGCCGCGCTCTCCGAACGTGTGGCCGACGTTCGAGGGAGCGGTGACGTAGCCGGGGTTCACGACGCCGTTCGGCGTGCGTCCCGGAGCGGCGCCCTGGCGCACGTCGATCGTGCCGCGCGCGGAGTACGACAGCGCGGAGTGATAACGCTCGAGCAGGGAGACGTTGAAATCGCCGAACGACGTCGGGATGTCGTAGCCGGCCCAGATGTTGGCGCGATGGCGCATGTCGGGCAGCAGGTATCCGACCGGGTTGAACGCATTGAAGCCGGTGTATTCGGGGCGGTCGGGATTTTCCGTCAGCACCGTGGCGCCGCCGGGAGACTCACCCTCGACGTTTCCGCGCAGCTTCGACCAGGTGTAGTTGCCGCCGACGGTGAGGCGCTGTTTCGGACGCCAGCTGGCTTGCAGCTGGACGGCCTGGTAATCGCGGCTCAACCCTCCGCTGCTGTTCTCGATGACGCCCTGATCGACGAGGTCGCCGGTGGGGGAAGGGGCCTTGCCGGTGGCCAGCGTGCGGCGGATGGCGTAGAAGGCGTCCCACGTGCGGTCGATGTAATCGGCGCGGACGAAGCCGCGGTCGCCGAACGTGAGGGCGTAGCCGAGCGTGAGCTCGTCCATGTACGGCGACTGCAGCGAATGGTCGAAGCGGGTGGTCGCGCCGGGGATGCTGACGTCGACCAGCGCCGCGGTGTTGTTCGTGCCGCCCGCGGCGTTGAACGCGGCGAAGATCATGGCGATGACCTGCGGCGTGGGGATGAGCTGATTGACCGGCGTGCCGATCGGGTTGATGTCGGCGCCCGGGTAATCGAAGAGGTAGTACGAATAGCGGCCGGCGGGGGCGGTGAGATCGGCCGGCCCCTGTTCGACTTTGGCCACGTAGCGTCCGTAGGTGGCGCTGAAGCGCTGCCGGCCGTTGCCGGAGGGGTCGAAGGTCGCGGCCAGGCGCGGGCTGAAGGCGCTGTCGTCGACGGTGGTCACGCCGGCCTGGTTCTTTCCGAACGACTCGTCGTAGCGGACGCCGGCATTGAAGGACCAATGGGTCCCGAGCTCCCACTTGTCGTTGATGAACGCGGAGCGCACGGCGAAATCGGAGGTCTTGGAAAGCGCCGGGACCGGGTCCCATTCGATGAAGCCGTCATCGTCGTTGATGCCGAAGTAGAGCTTGGTCTTGTCGTTGGGGTCCTGGATGATGTGGCCGTGGATCCAGAAGTCGCTGCCGGACTGGAAGTTGTTGTCGGCGCGCAGCTGATGGAACTCCTCGATGCCGCCGCCGAGGCTGTGCGTGCCGAGGGAAGGGGTGCTGAGAAAGTACGACGTCTTGGCCATGAAGGTCTTGTTGTCGTGCTGCTTGACGCCGCAGATGGCGCCGCATCCCGACGGAGACCACATGCGGTTGCCGGTGTTCTCGTCCACCAGCAGCGTGCCTTCGATGGGATCGCGCGTCTCGGAGCCGCGCGAGAGGTCGTCGTCCATGCGGCTGAACTGCGCCTCGATGAGCAGATTGTTCGTCAGCACGCCGGCGTAGTTGATGCCCAGGAGCGTCTTCGGCTGGTCGCGCGTGGCCAGGCTGCGCAGGTCGATGATCGGGCCGAAGGTGACGATGTTGTCGCGATGGTTGTCGCTCTTGAGGTACGAGCCGATCACCGTGTGCTTCTGCGCCAGCTGGCCGGTGATCTTGCCTTCCCAGCGCCGGTCTTCGCGCGACTCGACGTACGGGATCTCGGTGAGGCGCAACTGCTGCGAGGTGGAACGGTCCTCCCAGCGGCCCGCCCCGAAGAACCAGAGCCGGTCGCGGATGATGCGTCCGCCGAGCGTCCCTTCATAGGTCTCGTTGATCTCGTCGAGCCTTGCGGCCTCCAGCGCGTAATCGGACTTCGACACCCAGCTGGGGTTGCCGAGCGAGTCGCGGATCGAGCCGGTGAAGTCGTTGCCGCCTGATTTGGTGAGTGTCGAGACCACGCCGCCGGTGAAATGGCCGAACTCCGCGGAGACGCCGCCGGTGAGGATGGTGGTCTCCTGGATGGCGTCCTCGATGAAGAGATCGTGCGGTTGCCCGCGCAGGTTCTCGTTCACCACCACGCCGTTGACCATGAAGAGGTTGTCGAACGACATGGCGCCGGAGATGGTGATCTGGTTGTTGACCGCGCCTTCCGTCACACCGGGGGCGAGCAGCACCGTGGCCCGGATGTCGCGCCCGGTCGGCAGCTCCCGGATGGTCTGCACGTCGAAGTTCGCCGAGACCTCGGTGGTCTCGACGACGGCCACCGACGCCGCGGTGACGGTGATGTCTTCCGACATCGCCGCGACGGAGAGCGTCGCGTCGGCGCGGCTGGTCTGCGACAACGTCACGGACTGCCGTTGATTGACGCGCTGCATTCCGGAGAGCTCGAACGTCACGGTGTACGGCCCGGGTGGGAGGGCAGGGAAGTGATACCCACCGTCATCGCCGGTGACCGCGGTGCGGTTCCCCTGCAACGCCGGTGAAACGATGGTGACGGTGACGCCGGGCAGCGCCGAGCCGTCGGATGCGGTGACGGTTCCGACCAGCGTGCCGGTCGTAGCCTGAGCGAGAACGGAGAGAGAAGTGAGGAGTATGAGGAGAACCAACCCGTACCGGGGGACTCGATGCATGCACGCCTCCACAACCAAATTTTGGACGGCGCGGATTCTATGCTGGAATCGACCGAACGGTAGGTTTGTCATCGAGGATGAGCCGCGTGAGCAGCGTCCCGAGCAGCGAGTCGGCGGAATCCTTGTCCATGGCCAGCAGCAATCGCTCGCGCCGCGGCGCGATCACGGCGCGGATGATCTCGATGGCATCGGCGTCGAGATGGTCGAGAAACGCCAATAGCGACGCGGCCTCCGCGACGATCGCGTCCGGGTCCGTGGCGCTGGGTGCCGTGGCGATTGCAGCAGCGACCAGGGCACCTTTCGTCGGCCATCGACGGTAGATCGTGGTCTTGGCGATTCCAGTGCGCTCCGCGACGACGTCGACGTTGAACGCGGCGTAGCCGTCTTCGTCGAGCAGATCGCGCGTCGCGCGAAGAATCTCCTCGTCGGCACCTTCGCGGCGGGGACGGCCGCGGGTTCGCTTCTCGTGCATGGGGTCATTATCTGATGGACGTAGTGGACGTAGTGGACTCAGTGGACTCAGTGGACGTCCACCAAGTCCACCACGTCCACCACGTCCACAACGTCGACAACCCTCAGTCTCCCGCCCCGATGAACACCAGCTCCGCCCCCGGATGGTCGAGCCATACCGCCGTATCGAGGTGGGCGTAGCGCCGGTTGCCGAAGCGCTGCTGGAGATTGGCCGGGAAGGGGGTGGGGATGGTGACGTGCAGCTCGAGATCGTCGAAGAGGGCGGTCTGCAGGTCGGGATGCTCGGTCAGGCCCCACGCCGCCGGGTCGGGATTGGCGACGGTGACGATGTAGTCGGCGTCGCTCTCGACGTCGACTTCGAACGCGACCGGATCATCGTCGGTAATCCGCGCCACCTGCCAGCGCAGATGGGCGTGATCGCGATGCTGTGCGATCTCGTAGGTACCGGACGCGAAGGCCCGCGCCGCCGGCAGGTGCCGCAGGCCGTGCGTCTTCGTGCCGTACACGTGCGCGTCGAGCGCCGCGCTCATGTCGTTCGGCGTGAGGACGAGGTCGACGAAGCCCCAGAAACGGTCATGCCTCGCCGAGCGCGGCATCCGTTTCCGCCCCACGGCGATGAGCCGGTCGAACGCGGCCCCATCAGGACTGAGCAGGATCAGCAACCGCTGCACATCGCCCAGATCGCCCGGATCCTGCTCCTCCACCCGTGGCCGGTACAGGATCGTCACCGAGCCCTGCTCGATCGTGGTGGCAATTTCCGCCGCTGCAGTTCGCGCCATACGGTTGCTATTTCAAACCGCGCGCCCATGTGGCAGAGGGCAGAGCGCAGAGGGCAGAGCGCAGTGGAAAAATCACGCAATGCCCCGGTTGCTCTTTCTTCTGCCCTCTGCGCTCTGCCCTCTGCCCTCTAGTCCCCCGCCACGAGTGCGTTGATCTGCCACTTCCCGTCTTTGTTCTTGAGGAAGCCGGCCCGGTAGCCGACGGGACTGCGGACGGAGCGGGCCTCGACCCAGCCGGTGTGGCCGTCGGCGGTTTTCACGTTCTGCCATTCGCCGACGTCGCGGCCGATGTCGCCGGCGCGCTGGACGATGTCGTACGAGAGAGTGGCGATCACGGGGGAGCTCTTGTCGGCCTTTTCGTAGAGCGGGACGTTCTCGCCCGTCACGGCCAGCGATGCGAAGACGTCGTGCGCGTCCGGCCAGGCGCTATAGACGTACGGAGCCCAGAACGAGCGTCCCGGTCCCTCGCCGACGAACGTTCCGCCTTGGGTGAGCAACAGCTCGAAGTCCTCCCAGACGCCTTTCTGGGCGAGATTGCGCTTGAAATCCGCGGCTCCGCCGCCTCCGCCGAACGACGTGCGGATCTTCGGATCGGCGAGCGCGGCCACGGCATCGGCATCGCGCTTGCGCACGGCGGCGAGCAGCTCGTTGCGGAAGGCGACGAGAGACGGATCGCTCGTCGCTTCATCGACGGGTGTCAGCTTCGGGCCCTGGACAGCAGGGGCGGAAGGAGCGGTTGGGGTCGTTTGCGTGGCGGTTGTTTCCGTCACGGTCGTTTCGGTCGCGCTCGTTTCCGTGACGCTGGTCTCGGTGGTCGTTGTTACGGCCGGAGATTCAGGCTTTTCGCGGCAGGCGAGCGGGAGCAAGAGAAGCGGGATCAACAGCAAACGTTTCATGGGGACGCTTACTGCAATGTGCGCGCTAGCCTTTCGTGCAAGTCACATACACTCGACCCATGCCACCCACCGACCAACCCCTGCGCGACGACGTTCACCTCCTCGGCGATCTGCTGGGGGAGACGTTGCGGGCGCAGGAGGGGGTGGAGCTGTTCGAGATGGTGGAGCGGGTGCGGGCGCTGGCGAAGAGCGGGCGGGCGGGGAACGCGGCGGATTTCGACCGGCTGGCGGAACTGCTGGCGTCGCAGCCGACGGATGCGGCGTTGCCGGTGGCGCGTGCGTTCGCGCATTTTCTGAACCTGGCCAATATCGCCGAGCAGCACCATCGCGTGCGCAGGCGGCGCGAGTATCAGCGCGATCCGGACGCGCCGCCGCAGCCCGGCTCCTGCGATGAGGTGTTCGGCCGGCTGCGCGCGGACGGCATCTCCGCCGATACGCTGTTCGAGGCCGTGAGGTCGCTGCGCATCGAGCTCGTGCTCACGGCCCATCCCACCGAGGTCGTGCGGCGGACGTTGCTGCAGAAGTACCGGCGCATCGCGGAACTGCTCGCGGAGCGCGACCGCACCGACCTGACCATCCCCGAAGCGCGCGAAACCGTCGACGCCTTGCGCCGCGAGATCACGGCGGCGTGGGAGACCGACGAGGTGCGGCACGAGAGGCCGTCGCCGCTGGACGAAGTGAAGGGCGGGTTGTTCGTGTTCGAGCAGACGCTGTTCGACGCGTTGCCGCGCTACCTGCGCATCCTCGACGAGGCGTTGCAGAAACAGACCGGAAAGGCGCTGCCGCTCGAGGCCACGCCGATCCGCTTCGGCTCCTGGATCGGCGGCGATCGCGATGGCAACCCGAATGTCACCGCCGCGGTCACGGTCGACGCCTGTCTGCTGGCGCGCTGGATGGCGGCCGATCTTTATCTGCAGGAGATCGACGAGCTGCGCTCGGAGCTGTCGATGAAGTCCGGTTCGGCCGAGCTGCCGGCTGTCCCTGAGCCGTATCGCGCGGTGTTGAAAGAGGTGCGCGAGCGTTTGCTGCGCACGCGCCAGTCGATCGAAGAGGCGCTCGACAACGGTCAGGCCGTGAAGCTGCCGCTCGAGGATGCGCAGGATCTGATCGAACCGTTGCTGCGCTGTCATCGATCGCTGACCGAGACCGGTAACGGGGTTCTGGCGGGCGGTCGTCTGCTCGATCTCATCCGCCGCGTGCACTGTTTCGGTCTGACGCTGGTGCGGCTCGACGTGCGGCAGGATTCGGCGCGGCACACGGCGCTGCTCGATGCCGTCACACGCCACCTCGGCATGGGCAGCTATGTCGAGTGGTCCGAGAATCAGCGGCAGGAGTTTCTCCTGCGCCGGCTCGATGGTCGGCAGCCGCTGATCCCGGACGATCTCGAGCTCGAGGATGACGCGCAGGAGGACCTCCGCACGTTTCGCGCAATCGCCACGATCCCGCGCCAGTCCCTCGGCGCGTATGTCATCACCATGGCCAGTCAGCCCTCGGACGTTCTGGCCGTGGCACTGCTGCAGAAAGAGGCGGGCATGCGCGAACCGTTGCGCGTCGTGCCTCTCTTCGAAACCGCCGCGGACCTCCACCGCGCCGGCGAAACGATGTCGCGGCTCCTGTCCATCGACTGGTATCGCCGTTTCATCGATGGCCGCCAGGAAGTGATGATCGGCTACTCCGACTCGGCCAAAGACGCGGGACGCTTCACCGCCGCGTGGGAGTTGTTCCAGGCCCAGGAGCAGATCGTGGCCTCGTGCCGCGCAGCCGGTGTCGAGCTCACGCTCTTTCACGGCCGCGGCGGCAGCGTCGGCAGGGGAGGTGGGCCGACGTACCTGGCCGTGCGCTCGCAGCCGCCCGGTTCCGTCGACGGCCGCCTGCGCGTGACGGTGCAGGGCGAGATGATCCAGGCGGAGTTCGGCCTGATCGGCATCGCCCTGCGGACGCTCGAGATCTACACGACGGCCACGCTCGACGCCACGCTCGTCCCGTCCGCCGAGCCGCGGCCGGAATGGCGTGAAGAGATCGAACGGATGTCGGTGGCCGCGGCCCGCGGCTATCGCGGCATCGTCTACGACACGCCGCGCTTTCTCGACTACTTCCGCACGGCCACGCCGGAGACCGAGCTCGGGGCGCTGAACATCGGCAGCCGCCCCGCGCGCCGCGGCGGCGCGAAGAAGGGCGTCGAATCGCTGCGAGCCATCCCCTGGCAATTCGCCTGGACGCAGAACCGCCTGCTGCTTCCGTCGTGGCTCGGCGTCGACGAGGCGCTACGCGCCGCGGACGATTCTGCCTTGGACGCGATGATGCGCGACTGGCCGTTCTTCCAGTCGACGATCGAATTGATCGAAATGGTGCTGGCCAAGGCCGAACCGCAGATCGCCGCGCATTACGACCGGCTCCTCGTCCCCGAGGAACTGCGCGAGCTCGGCGAAACCTTGCGGGAGCGGCTGGCGGAGACGATGGAGCTCGTCAAACACGCCACCGGCCACGAGCGCCTGCTCGAAAACAACACCGCGCTGCGGCGCTCCATCGACGTGCGCAACCCGTATGTCGACCCCATCAACCTCGTCCAGGCCGAGATCCTCCGCCGCCTGCGCGCCTCCGGCGACGACTGCCTGCAGGATGCGTTCGTCGTGACCGTGAACGGGATCGCCGCGGGCATGCGCAACACGGGTTGAGGCGCGGACTGACGATCCGCACGCGTGGATTGACGATCCTTTCACGCGGGCCAGCGATCCGCACGTGCGGGCCGGCGATCCGCACATGCGGGCCAGCGATCCGCACATGCGGGCCAACGATCCGCACGTGCGGGCCGGCGATCCGCACATGCGGGCCGACGATCCGCACACGCGGGCCGACGATCCGCACATGCGGGCCAGCGATCCGCACATGCGGGCCAACGATCCGCACGTGCGGATTCGTGGTCCGCAAACGCAAACGCGCCCGCTCGGAGGAGCGGGCGCGTTTCCATGATCAGTGGGATTAGTTCCGTCGCAGCTCGTTCTCGATGTCGGCTTCGCTCCATTTGGCCTTGCCGTAGCGCTCCTGGATCTTGCCGACGATGCGCTCGCGCTCGCCGTCCATCTGGTCGAGCTCGTCGTCCGTCAGATCGTTCCACTTCGCCTTGACCGAGCCCTTGAACTGGTGCCAGTTACCCTTGGCCTGATCCCAGACGGCGTCGGTCTTCTTCGCCGTCGTCGTCTCCGAGGCGCGGGTCATGCCCGGAGCGGTACGGTTCTGCACGCGCTCGAAGGCGTCGCGGGTGGCCATCTTCATGTCATTCCATTCGGTGCGGGCCTTGCCGCGGGCCTTGTCCCAGCCGCGCTCGAGGTCCGACTCCACGTCGTCGAAGCGCCGGCCCTGATACTCGGGGCGGCTCGCCGATTCCCAACCGTACTTGTACGCGGGGCTGTAGTCCTCGTACTTGCGTCCGCTCTGATAGTACGGCCGCGACATATGCTGATCGCGCCAGTAGGCGTCTTCTTCCGTGGGGTTCACCGATTCGGCCACACCTTTGCCCGCGAGGCCGCCGGCAACCGCGCCGATCGCGCCGCCGATGGCGGATCCGATGGGACCGCCCACAGCGCCGATGGCCGCACCGGCCAATGCACCGCCGGTCGCTCCGCCGGCCACGCCGACCGGGTGTGCACCCGGCTCGCCGGTGATGGGGTCAGGGTTCGAATCATGCTTTTTGAGTTTGTCGTCGTTCATGTGGTTTTTTCTCCAGAGCCGCGCTCGTTGAGATCCGTCGGCGGCACTTTTGATAGAGCAATGAACGAGCCGAAAACGGAAGATCGAACGCGCTCATCCGGAGAAAAAAATGTGGATTGGAGTGAAGGCTCGAGGGAGACGTTCACCACAGAGACGCAGAGACGCGGAGGGGGACGGAGGAAACGGTTTTTAGAACAATTCTCCGTCCTCCTCTGTGTCTCTGTGTCTCCGTGGTGAAGCCTTTCGTCCCCAGCTTCTCGATGTACACGCGACGCTCGGACTCAACGACATTCCATGCCGGGAAGGCTCGTCAACTCTCCGGCAACTCATACGACGGCGCTTCCGCCGGAGGCGCCGTTCGCGTCAAAGCCGCCACGATCCGGGCCACGTGCACGTGACTGGTCTCGATGAATTCCTTCACGCCGCCGAGCTGCGTTCCCGCCGAGGCGGTTCCGGCGACGAACAGTCCGGGGACGTTCGTTTCCATCGTCTGCTCGTCGAAGTGCGGACGCCTGCCGGAGCCTTCCAGCGTCACGCCGGCCTGTTCGAAGAGGTCGCTGTCCTGTTCGTAACCGGTGAGAAGGAGCACGGAGTCTGCGGCGACTTCGCCCGAGTCGAGCAAGACCGCATCGCCGCGGATTTCGCATACGACGGTTGACGGAAGCCAGCGCACGCGTCCGTCGCGGATCAGCGAGCGGATCTCCGGCAGCAGCCAGAACTTGATGCGATTGGCATCGAGCTCGGCGCCGCGATACGACAGCGTCACGCCGGCGCCGATGCGATGACAGCGGATGGCCGCCTCGACCGCCGAGTTCTGCCCGCCCACGATGAGCACCCGCCGCCGGAAGTACTGATGCGGATCACCGAAATAGTGACTCACATGCGCCAGGTCTTCGCCCGGCACGCCGATCCTCCGCGGCCGGTGCATGTCACCGATGGCCATGACGACATTCCGCGCCCGCCAGTGCCGCGGTCCCGACGCACCGGCGCTCTCCGCCTCGAACCAACCGTCCGCGCCCTTCCGCAGCGACACCACCCGCTCGAACGTCGTGACGCGCAGACCGAACTGCTGCACCACCGCGCGCAGATACGTGAGGTACTCCTCGCGCGTGGCCTTCATCTGATCCAGCGTCTGCAACGGAACACCGGCGATGGCAATCCGTTCCGGCGACGAGAAAAAGTGCGTCTGCGGCGCATACCACGCGATCGTCGACCCGATCTGCCCGGCATCCAGATGCTCATACCGGATGCCGCGCTGCTGGAGCGCAATCGCCAGCTCGATCCCGATCGGCCCGGCGCCGATGAGCAGGACATCTGTCTCGATCGTCACGCGTGCAGTTGTACCACTCCAAAACGAGTCGCGCGGAGCAGACTGTCCGATAATGTCTCCATGCCGGAGACGCACACCCAGCGAGGGGTGAACTTGACCACGGATCTTTCGCGCGACGACGCGATCCCCTACTTCCTATGGGATCAGCCGATCACCGTCGCCGAACTGCGTCGTCGTCTGGGTGGCCCGCCCGAGGAGCGGTATCGCTATCTCGGCGCGATCCTGCGGGAAGCGCGTGAGCCGGACGTGTGGCGTTTCACGACACCGGGGGAGGTCGTGCGTGAGTGGAACCGCCTCGAGCCGCAGCTCGGCCGCCGTCGCGAATTCTGGCGGTTTCTCCTCGCGAAATGGCGCGAGCTTGGGCTGGTCGAGTGAATGAAGCCGAAGAGGTCCTCGCGAACAATTCCCCACGAATGACGAATGTTGCTTTCTCGCGATGCACGTCTGCTCTTCACCGCGCGTCGGCTGCCAGGGTTGATTAATTCTACTTTGTCATATTCACAATAGACGCTAAAGCGTTTATAATGAATGGCATAGATGATCCACGGTCCACCACACGAACTGTAAAGGGAGTAGATTTTATGAGCGCTGGTCGCCACA